>RWZE01000058.1_pt1 | contig 39476 bp, 65 predicted proteins | sample 2187721 | NCBI WGS metagenome assembly RWZE01 (sample SAMN10531867, study PRJNA481165) | viral metagenome | isolation source: viral particles purified by filtration and ultracentrifugation from about... | host: Nasonia giraulti 16.2 | place: USA:Tennessee | collected 2011-04-01
TGATTCAGCCCATGCGATTTTCATTGATTCACTTAAATACTCACTTACTTTACCACCAAATTTGCTTTGTCCTTCTTTTGCGATTTCCCAAGCTCTCTTCATAACGTTTTCCATTTTCATCGACTCCTTTAAGTTTGTTTTTTGTGTTGCTGTTTTTCTAACTATATATAGTATACCACAGTATAATAATATACGCAAGTATAATACGAAAATTAATTTATTTTCTTTTATGATTATAAAAAAGGACTTTTTGCTTACATGTCGAATACAGATATTCGGGAGGGATAGGGGAATGTCAAAAGAACAAATTTTAGACGTGATGTTTAAGCAGCGTTGCTCAGATTGTAAAGGCTTTATATTCTTACTTGATTATGAAGTGACAGATAATCAAGTTAGCGGAACTGCTGAATGTCCAGAGTGTGAAAGTCACACCCATATTTATTTTTATATTGATGCAAATGAAAAGCGATCTACTCATTAATTTGAGAGATCGCTTTTTTATTTATCTTCAAATTTAATGATTATATTATTTAATGCATTAAAAAACAGCCTACTTACTCGAGTGTCTACTTGCCTAAAAAATATGATTTTTAACGTTTGGTCGTCTTTTGGTCGCTTTTAAGATAAAACAAAAAGCACTCCATGACTTTAATAATAATCATGAAGTGCTTTAAGTGTTGATGCTATAAGGTTTGTGTTACATTAATAAGTAGTGGTCTCGGAGGGTCTCGAACCCCCGACTTCCAGCTTGTCGAGGTGTTTAACGTAACTTTCAACATATATTTTCTATCATCAGAGTGTTGCTACCACCGCATTTATTGACTATCAAACTATCTTTATTAACTTTTAATTTTATTTGACTGTAAACTTTGGTCGCTCGTTGGTCGCCAAGAAGTCGCTTTTAATTATAAAACTGATCGAATACATTACTCGCTTTTTCATCGTCTTTTTTAGTGACGTGAGAATAAACGTTCATGGTCGTCTTAATATCTTTGTGGCCAAGTCTTTTTTGAACCACCTTCATATTTACTCCCTCACTTAATATTAAAGACGCAGATGAATGTCGCAGGTCATGGAACCTTATTTTCTTCAACTTATTCCTTTTGATGAATCTATTCCAATACAACGTAATAGAATTAGGTGTGTAAGGTATACCGTACTCATTGGATGCAAACAACATCACTTGCTTCCCCTCTATATCCTTGAATCCTTTCCAAAGGCTTCCCATTTCCATTCTTAACTTTAATTGTTTTTTGTAATACCGTTGTAACTCTTCCATTAAGTCTGCCGGAAATGTAACAGTTCTTTCATTTTCCATTTTAGTCTTTTTTAACTTCAAACCATCTTTTTTCGTTTTTTGCACAGACCGTTTAATGTGAATGGTATTCTTCTTAAAATCTACTTGATCATAAGCAATCCCAAGAATCTCACCTCTTCTTAATCCACCGAATAACGCTAACTTAATGATTAGTTGATGCCTTGGACTCGATTTCTTTAACGCTTCAAGAAGTTTGGCAATCTCATCTTTATCATAGAATTGAATAGGTTCAGCTTTAGCTTTAGGTTTTTCTACTTGGTCCATTGGATCGCTGCTTACGATTCCCCAAATTGTTGCATATTTAAATACAGATTTGAGAACATTATATTTCTTTTCTAACTGTCCTCTACCTTCTTTCTTTTCGTTGGTGAAGAATTGGACAATGTGGAAAGTGCTAATATCCTTCATGTATTTATTTTCAAAATATGGAGTGATGTGGTCCAGTAGGTCGTTATACAATTCAATAGTAGATTGTTCAAGATTAGTTTCAGCATAGTTCTCTTTCCACATTTTAATAAAGTCAGTGAAGTTCATTCTTTCAACATCGATCAATCGTTCTTTTCTCGCTTCAAGTTCGAATTCATTCATCAGTCTGTTTAGTTCTCTGACCCCAGACGCTTCAACCGTCTTGTATCTTCTTATTCTTTTTCCCTTTGCGTCATACCCCAAATGCACTTCAATCTTATACTTTCCGTTTTTTAACTTTCTATAAAAAGCCATATTCAAAACTCCTTCCATATGATGTTGTTTTGTTGTGCCATTTTTCAAGGCGTAGTGCAGCAAACTCATGAGTGACATTGAATTTCTTCGCAATTAAACCTATTGCTTCTTGTTCGGTGTTCGGCAGTTCGATTTCTTCCAACATAAATGTAGGTACACAAAAATGATAAGCGAAATTAGCTGCTTGCCATTCTTGTAAATCTACGTAAAGGGGATGTATATCGAATTGGCATCCGTGGTGTCGCAAGTGATGACATAACTCGTGACCAAATTCCATCCACTCATTCGTATAACTACTTTTTTGCAAATGTATCTCATCGTTGAGCATTAAGGTGACATTTCTATAAACGATCTCCACTCCTATCTTTGATGCGATTATTTGCATGTCTAATTGTTCCGGGCGATAGATATTTAAATTAAAATACAATTTTCGGATATAATCCTCTAAGTGTGTATAAACAACCAACCTCATCACTCCTTATTAGAATGTATGTTCGCTTTTGGCGTAAAAAGAAACGCCCAAGGAAGGGCGGTCTATAAATATATACATCAGGATGCTGGGCGCTCGTGGGCAGGTTATAGATCCCTTACTCACTGCCTATGCGTTGCACCTTCTGACTACATAAATAGGGTTCGTCAGCTTGGCTCAAAGTTGTCGTGTCAATAAATGAGTTAGATTTCCTTTGAATTCACCCAGTTCTTCATCTATAATTACTTATAGAGAGGGCATTTGTCAAATACCTTGTAAGCGATTTTCTAATCCTTGAACAGTTGCACCAGCGATTGTATCTAAATTACCTAGTGTAGTCATATCTGCGATTGCATCACCCATTCCAAGCGTAGTGTTTTCTAACGACTGTGTAATAGTAGTAGCAATGTCGCTTACGTCAACCATTTTGTTAGCAAGACCGCATTTAAGCGGTCTTTTCTTTATGTTTCCATAAAGTTCAGCATACGTCATCATCCTGATTGAGATAATATACTTCAACCACAAATGTTTTAATCTCGCTTTATACCAATAGCGCTGATTTTAATGTGATCAATTTTATCTTTAATTTCGTCAGGAAGGGGACCGCCTCCGCCGAACTCAAACTTTCTTTCTTCATTCTTTTTCAATGCAAATATCTGATCAGAGTAAATGTTTTCCACTCCAATTAAATTATCTTCTTCGTCATACAAGCCCATTGATATAGTAATCTCGTCTTCTTCAAAATCTATGTCACTTTCGTTTTTTATAGATCCTGTCACACTAATTTGAGAGTTATTATCACTCCAAGCACCAACTTTAATATTTTCATCACTTATTTTAAATTCAGTGATTTCTACATCAGATGCATCGATATATGATGGATTAACTTCAACTTCACTTAATTCATTAATTACGTTTTGATCATCGGTTTCAGACGTTAAATAAACCGTTTGATTTGGTAACAAATAATCTTGAGACGCAAATTCACTCTCGGCAGCTAAAACTTCATCATCTGAACCCATATAAGCAACACTAGCTAGGTCAATTTCAACATTAACATCTGACTTGTTTGTCAATTCAGCATAAACCGTTAGTTTTTTATCATCTGTTGATTCATCAATCCATTCATAATATTTCACAGAACCAACTTCCACTAATAATTCTTCTTTCACTTCATCCTCTTGTGAGGATTCGTTATTAGTCGATTCATCTTTGATGATTTTATCAGATTCGCCACACGCAGATAAAATCAGCGCCGAAGCAGCAATTAATAAAAATTTCTTCATTTAATTATCCCCTTTCTTCTGACTCTTCTTGAATTTAATATACTCATAAACTTCCTTCATGTCATCCGCAGTTAGTGATTCCATATCTTTAAACATTAAGTTAATGTCAGGAAATTCAGTTACTATCTTATTTTTATAGTAATCTAATTCATTCATTTTGTTGTTAGGCGTCTCTCTGCCGACCAACTCATCTAAGCTGATTTCATAAAGATCCGCCATCTTCTCTAACATTTCTCTATCTGGTTGACGAAGATCATACTCCCAATTGGCATAAGTTGACATTGTCTTTATACCTAATTTATTAGCAACGTGAGTTTTGGTCCATCCCTTACTTTCCCTTAGATAAGTTAGACGTTCTCCAAATGTCATTTTATCACCTCGTTAATACATATCATATCAATAGTTACACGATTATTGTAAAAAATTACACAAAAAGAATAAAAAGTAGTTGACTTACACAAATAGGGTATGTATACTAGTAATCAAGTTACACATAAGGAGTAACGAAAGGGGGTTCTAAAAATGAAGGTAGACTTAAATAAACTTAGACGTTATAGAAAAGAGAAAGGCATCTCACTAACATTTATGTCTAAGAAACTTGGCTATAAGCACGCTTCAGGGTATGCAAACATTGAATACGGGATCAATAATCTTTCGTTGGAGAAAGCAGCAACAATCGCAAAGATTTTAGGTGTAGATATAAACGACCTTTTTTTTGATGAAAAGTTACACTTTAAGAGTAACTTTGTCGAGCTAGATTCAGAAGTCGTTTGAAAGGAGGTGAAATCAAATGAGATTAGTGAGAGGTGCGAAAGCTCTTTCTGAATATCTGAAATCTCAAAACTGTCCAATGAGTGAATCGACAATTTACAGGTTGATTCGGACAAAGCAGATTCCGTTCAGAAGACCATCGCCAAGCATTTTAATATTTGATCTAGATGCCATAGACAAATGGCTGATGCACGACAACGAAGTAGCTTACTAAAGGAGGTAACTCTATGAATCAATTAACGAAAGCTTCTAAAAAACATTGTAAGTGCATCGTGTGCAAGAAAGCGGATCACGATAACGATGCAATTTATCGCACACGATGTGGGGCTAAGTTAAAGCAAGGAAATCAGTAGATCAATTAAAACGAAAGTCGTTTAAGGAGGTGAGGGGGTGGAACTAGCAACATTTTGTTTATTACTAGCTCACTTGGCTTTGAATGTAACTATTTTATTCAAACTTCATAAATTGGGGAGAGAATAATTTGCTTTTTCTAAATCGATGTATCGGTTTATTACACGTGATTTTTATTTTCATATCCGACCTATACGGATCTAAGTAATATCTCAATTCAATTTTTTCGTAAGGTGGGACAACTTCCGGGCTTTCAAAAGGCAAAGAGTAATCGTATTTATTATACGCATCCGGAATACGCATGCCATTTACCACGGTATATTTCTGTTCGGGCTTGTAATCAAGGGGCGTGATAAGACTACCATCAACGTTTAATAATTCTACATCTAGTATTTTTATTGAAGAGTTCGAGGTGTTTAGAACATCGAACATGATTAGAGTTGGCCTGTGATCTATGAAAGAAACATACGAATCAGTAATTTCAATCGAATGTTTATCGTTTTTTCTTGTGTAATAAATGCTGTATAAAGCAATCGTTAAAGCTAATACCGAGATTACAAAGTTCCAGAGTTCAAATGACTTTAAAAATGTTTCCATATTATGACCTCCCTTTTATATAGGGATTATATCAAAATATTGAAACTAAAGGTGAAAAAGGAGGAAACAAACATGAAACAAATCGAACAAACACTAACAAGTTTAGAAGTAGCTGAAATGGTAGGTCGTGAACATAACAACGTTATGAAAGATATTCGTAGAATCATCGACCATTTAGGAGAGGTAACTTCTTACCAGTCCTATTTTATCGAATCAACTTACACAAATTCGCAGAATCGTGAAATGCCTTGTTACAAACTAACTAAAAAAGGTTGCGAACTTTACTCAACTCGAATGACTGGTGAAAAAGGAACTCAATTTGCAGTCGCATATATCGAACGCTTCAATCAAATGGAGAAAGAACTACAACAGCCAGGAAATACGAAACTCTTATTGAGAGCAGCACTCGAACAAGAAGAACGAATCGAAGTAGTTGAAACAGATGTTAAGTATCTAATGGACAACATGCGAATCAATGGACCGCAAGAGCAGCGCATTGGGTCAAATGCAAGGGCTAAGGTCATTGAATCTCTTGGTGGATCTAATTCTAATGCCTATAAAACTATTAGTAGAAAATCGTTCTCGCAATTTTGGAGAGATTTCAAGAAACACTTTGCGGTGCCGAGGTATGGCGAGTTGCCGAAGGTTCAATTCGAGGATGCTCTGGAGTTTATTAAAGAGTGGGCGCCGAGCACAAGCCTTAGATTAGAAATCAAAGAGTTGAACAATCAACAACATTTGAAGTTAGTAGATTAATTGAGGTGGCAGGGCGAGGACCCTGCCAGTGAGTATGCAAGGAGGGGTCAACTCCTTACAACTTAATCATAACAAGAATTACAACAAAATACTGTTCAAAGTTTGAACATGTTCAAAAGTTGAACGAGATGTTCCGAATTTGAACGGTATGTTCTAAATCAGAACAGAGAGGAGATCAATGGCAATGGATTTTGGTTCAATTTTAAGAAAAACAAGAATTAATGCAGGTTTAAGTCAAGAAGCAATAGCTGAAAAAATGCTTATGCCTCGTAGCACAATATCAAAACTTGAAAACGACAAGATGGAATTAAAGGCAAAAGACCTTATCACGTGGTTCAGGATAACAAACGCACCGGAGATAGCTGCAGCGATCCTGTGTGGAGTAGATGTAGCGGCGGTAACACAAATTCTATCTACTTTCGTTGCGGGAGTTGTAAAACTAGGAGGTTGGTTTTAATGAAGAAACTAAACAATTACTTTTTCGGCGAAGACGAAATCAGCGCACACGACGCAGGTTGGTTTTACGGCATCTTAGGCGGAGCGATCGCACTAACAGCATTCGTATGGGTGGTGACACTATGATGGCGAACACAGAATATCAATTCCACTGGGAAGTCGTACCGATGGATGAATCAATCGAACCAACGTTGATTTTTACGGAAGAGGACAGTGTAGCAGCAGCTGCACAAAAGTACGAAGAGTTGTACGGCAATTACGTTGCAATCAAGTATATCCGTAAATATGCAGTCACTATCAAATATCCGGAATCAATCGAATTAGAGGATGAAACAAAGGTTTACCAACAAAAATGAACCCGCTGTTAGAGCAACGAGTTCGGGGTTTCGATAAATACGATTACTTATATTATACGGCGAAACCCCTTCAAATACAAGGAGGAAACGTAATGGGTGAATTAGCAGATTTAATGATAGAAGGCGCTTTATGTAGCGATTGTGGATCGTGGACAGAAGAATATCTTGATGATGGAGTCGCACCAGGGCATCCTGCACTGTGCGAAGACTGCAAAGAAGAGGAGTGATGGCGATGGACAAGGTCGAATACACAATTCTTACAGGTTATCCAACTAATGACTATATCGATTACGAAAGACGTAATGCTGATATGACACCGTTGGACGAGCGGGTATATGACGATGCAAACATCTTATTTAAAACACTTGAGGAGGAAATTAATAATGACTGAATTACAACTACAACAATTACAAGAAAGAGCGAATCAAGAAATACAGGCACTAAGAAATCAAAACGTTGCAGCGCTAGGAAATGGAGAGGTGTTTGTTAAACGCACAGCTAACGGTCAAATTAGAAGCGTTAAAGGGGCGGTTAATTTAAGTGAACGAAATGGCGAAATTGCAACAATTCAAGGCAAGACAATGACAACAGCCAAAGGTTTCAATACTTTAAATCAAATCGCTGGCTTATCTATCATTACACCGGAAAAGCTGACTTTACCAGATGGTCAAATTGTCGTTAATCCATTTCCGGTAATTGATCCAGAGTCTGGGTCAATCAGTAAAATTTGGGTGAAGAAACTAGCTATCGGATACAGCCCTATTGGTAATTTAGTAGTGACAAGCTCTACCTTACTGTATGACATCAATGCTTATTTCATTCAAGACGTCATGAAGAAAGTCCAATACAACCAGGGTGCCGGTCGGGTCTGCATGGAGCAGATGCTGACAGAAGAGGAAAAGCAATCACATATCTTCTTAAAAATCGAAGGTCAACTTGGAATCGCTGCAAACATTCAACATAAAGAAGTACTGAAAGCAATTGACACTTTCATTAATAAAAAGCAATTCGCTGAACGTAATGCACAATCAATCTGTGAGCGACTAGTGATGTCGAAACACCCTGCGCTAGCAAGTGCTGCTTATGTATCTAAGCAAGGTGATTTTGCGAGAGTTCCAGTTGTTGGTTACGTGCACGACTTTAACCGCGAAGAACTACTTGATATTGCAGACCAAGCAGAAAGCGGAAATGAAATCGTTGTTGGAAACGAAAAGGCGGAAATCATCGAGTCTACAGTAGAAGCAACAGAAGAAGATTTTGTTGCAGATGCTGATGACGAAGAAATTGCGCAAACAGTAACGACTGAACCGTCAAGTCAAGTTGTAGATGATTTTATCGAAAAAACCGAGCCGTCTGAAAATCTATTTAATCCAGAAGGGGGTCGATTCTAATGATTAGAGAAATTTACATGGAAAACATTAAGGGGCAAACAGCTACACAGCTCCTTACTGGTAAAGACATATTCATCGGTAGAAATGGATCAGGAAAAACAACGCGTGTGCAATCACTCGGATTAGCGATGCTGGGCAACGTCCCAGGTCGAGGAAAGACACCTGCTGAAACGATTAAATTCGCAACTGCTAATGAAATGACTGTTGGACTTAAAACAGACAAGTTCGAATTTACGCGTAGCTTTTTACGTGAAGCGAAGCGAAATGCGAAAACGGGTGAGATCAAAACAAGCACGAAAGAGTCTTTAAGTGTATCACCTGGGAAGGGAGAGCGCACCGCAACAGAAAATAAAGCGCGCGTCTTTGAAGAAATCGGAAACTTCCCTGTAATGCTTGATTTCAATGAGTTTTTATCGTTAACAGATACAAAGCGTAGGGAGTTCATTTACTCACTATCTCCCATTGATAGTAGCTCGTGGGACAAAGAAAGATTGGAGGCGTATTTAAAAGAAAGAATTTTGACGTTTGAGCTTAAAGAAAACAACATTGACCAATATAAAATTGCTCAAGAAATTATCGGAAAAGCGCTGAATGAATATCATGAGACGCAAAATATTCATGACGGTTTAATTTCTATGATGGACTGGGTTGCAAAGGAATCCACATACTGGAAACGTAAACAAGCGGATTCGCAAGGTGCTGTTAGACAAATGGCTGACATGAAAAATCAATTGGCCGAAACGGATCGCGACATCGCTGCAGCTAAAAAAGAGTTGGACGAGTTACAAACAAACTTAATTGAAGCGGAAAAGAAAATTGCAGCAGACACAGAAAAGAAGCGCGCAATTGATAACAGGTTGAATCGAATTGAAGAATTGAAAAAAGAAATCAACCTAGTCGAAGGTACTGAAATCAATACGAGCACAGAAGAATTAGCAAGAGAAGTTGCTGCGCTTACTGCGTCGATGCCATTGCCGGTGGATGTAAATGCGAAAATCAAACCATTTAACGATGAAATCGAACAACTTACATCGTTATCAAATGAGCAAAGAACGATTTGCAACGCGAATCAAGAACAAATCATGAACGTTGAAGCGAATGTCCAAACACTGGACGGAGCACTTCGACAGGTTGGAGAAATGACTGGTGCTTGTGTAATCAGCCACATGATCAGTTGTAATAAAGACTTTACTGGATTCGATAGTTTTGTTGACCAAAAGAAGGAACAAGCGCAGGCCATCTTAATTGACTTGCAAGAAAAATTGAAGCAAGCAAACGCTTCACTTGAAGCTACGAATTCAAAAATTCAAGAAGCAGAACAAAGTAAAATGAGCGTCTTTTCAGATGCTCAAAAGGTACAAGAAAAGCGAGAAGATTTATCACAACAAATCAAAGTAAAAGAAATGGAAATTCAAAAGAGAGATTCATTAAAAGAGCGTAAAGAAAGTAAGCTCGAACTATTAAACACAGAATTGAACAAATTAGTAAACGAAAAATCAGAACCGATTGGTGATATCGCCATCATGGAAAAGCAAGTTGTTGGCACAAGAACCAGAATCGACGAACTCAAAAAACAAGTCGAAGAAAAGGACCAATCAAAACAAACACTTATTTTAATGAATGAGAATACACTCCAAAACAATGAAGCGCAATACAAAGTCAGTGCGTTGAAAACACTCAATGAAGCACTTGGCGCAAAAGGTGTACAAGGAGAACTGGTGAAAGAAATATTAGAGCCGATTCGATTGCAAATTGAAGAGAATTTGAAGCTTATGAAATTCGAAGAAAAGCCATATTTCCAGACAGAAAACGACACAGGAAAGGAAGTTTTCGAGTTTGGTTGGGTTAATGAGCATGGTCATGAAGTGAACTTTGACGCACTTTCAACTGGACAACAAACGATATTCCTAGCTGCCATGATGATGACAATCATTGACAAGGCTCAACCAAAATTACGTGTCTTGATCATGGACAACTTAAATCACTTAGACAAAAACAATTTCCAACTTTTAATTAATGGATTGGATGAACTAACAGATAAAGTAGACAACATCATTTTAGCGGGAGCACTTGAATATGAGTTTTCTGCAGAGGGATGGAATGTTGAGGATTTATCGAAAGGAGCTGCTAATGATGCAAACCAAATTGCTTAATCGTTTGAACGATGGACAAGTGCAGGCAGTCACTTCCGACAGTAAAACAATCCTTTGTCTAGCAGGTGCGGGGAGTGGTAAAACAACAGTTCTCACAAGGCGCATCGCACATCTATTTGACAATCGTGTAGGGACGAGCAACATGCTCGCCCTCACGTTTACCAGGCTAGCTGGAAAAGAAATGAAAGAGCGTGTCATTCGGCTTGTCGGAGAGAAGGAAGGAAAGAAGTTGTTTTGTAACACCTTCCATGCGTTCGCAGTAGGCGTTTTAAGCCGTTGGGGTCACTTGGTAGGTATAGACAAGAATTTTGCGATATATGACCAAGAAGACCGTAAGTCTATCCTTGAATTGGTCATTAAAGAATTGGGCGGCAGAACAACGGTAAATAAGATCAATAAAGCATATGAAGAAAACGACTTATCAGACTACGAGAACACCAAAATGATTAATGAATACAAATATAGACTGCGCCAAAATAACGCAATTGATCTCGATAAATTGATTGAGTCTGTAAATGAGCTTTGGAAGAAACATCCGGAATCACTTGAATATTACCAACAAATGTACACTCACGTATTCGTGGACGAGTTTCAAGACAGCAGTGATGACCAAATGGAAATGATTCGATTATTAAATGCAGAAAACTTGTTTGTTGTAGGTGATGACTTCCAAGCAATTTATGGATGGAGAGGGGCGAAGGTTGAATACATTATCAACTTCCCGAAAGAATTTCCAAATTGCGAGATTGTTAAGTTGGAAGACAACTATCGATCAACACGGGAAATCATTGCAGCTGCTAACAATCTCATTGTCAATAACGTAAACCAATCAGAAAAGACATTAATAGCACACAAAGATGGCTCTCCAATCACTGTGTTTACAACAGGAGACGAACGAACCGAATACGAAGAAGTTCGAGACAAAATCGTGGAACTACACCAATGGGGTGCACCATACCAAAAGATAGCGGTGTTATCCCGAACAAACATGCAATTGAAAAGGATGCAAGAAGAACTCGAAAGAAACAATGTACCGAACATCGCACTTGGACGTGACGACATCATGAAAAATCGTGACATATCCCACATCGTTTCGTGGTTACAAGTCATTATAAACAACAAAGATGGACGTGCTTTCGAGCGTGCGACTAACTATCCGAAATCGTTTTTAACAGAAAGAGAACAACAAAAAATAAGACTTGAAGCAATCAAGCGGGACACAACGGAACTAAATGTGTTTATGAACACAGACACCCGATCATCTGAAGAGTTTTTTGGGTATGGTGCCAAAATCATGGCTAAGCACCTAGAAAATGCAAGAGTAAGCGAATTGATTTTCTATGCATCTAAAGTTCTCGGAGTTCTCGAAGAATATGGAAGACAAGGGCTTGAAAATCGTATTACAGCATTTGAAAGAGGCATCAAGTATATCCAATCTTGGGAGAGCACAAAAGAGACGCTAGGAGAAAATAACGATCTGCCAGCATTCTTAAAATGGTTGAAGTATCGTGACATTCAAGAAAGTTTAATTGAAGAAAAAGACGCAGTGAAACTAATGACAATGCACGGTTCAAAAGGTTTGGAATTCGATGTCGTATTTATTGTAGGTATGACAGAAGACACCTTCCCGTCCCGTCGCGGAGATATCGAAGAAGAAAGAAGATTAGCGTATGTGGGACTCACAAGAGCGAAAGAGAAGTTGTTTTTATCGCATTCTCTTATGAAGCAAAGATGGAATGGATCTTTAGAAGATGCGACTAAAAGTAGATTTTTAGATGAAATAAAAGGTTGAGAGTGAGTGCAAGAGGTCACAGGAAAGTTAGTAGTAATAGCGTGAGTGAGTATGAGAGGAGTATTTAAAGATGAGTAACGTTAAATGGATTAAATTGAGCACGCAGATGTTTGATGACGAAAAAATAAAATTAATAGAACAGATGCCAGATGCTGATACGATACTCGTTATTTGGGTCAAACTGCTATCTCAAGCAGGCAAAGCTAATGCAAATGGATATATCTATTTGAGTGAAAATGTTCCGTATACCGATGAAATGTTGGCAACGATTTTCGGTAGACCGCTCAACACTATCAGATTCGCATTAGAAACCTTTAGGCAGTTCGGGATGATTGAAGTTGACGAGGACAACTTCATTAGTATTGCTAATTGGGAGAAACACCAGAATGTTGAAGGTTTGGAGCGAATAAGAGAACAAAACAGATTAAGAAAACAACGTCAAAGAGATAGACAAAAGGCTTTAAATGAACCAAAAGGAGGCAGTCACGTGAAGTCACGTGACAGTCACGCACCAGAAGAAGAACTAGAACTAGAAGAAGAACTAGAAGAAGAAAGAGATAAAGATAAACCGTCGCAACCTAAAAAAACTAACGGCAATTTAAAATCGCTCGAAGAAGTAGAAGCTTTTGTTGATTTAAAAATCAACGTCCTGCCTTCGGGGGTATCAAAGAAAATCTTAGTTAAATACATCGACTGCATTAGATTGACTAGGTCAACGTGTCGAATATCCGAAAACTTAGTATCAAACTTACTGGATAAGTTCGCGAAATACAGTATTGATCAACTTAATTACGCAATGTGGACTCACTTCGACAAACATGATGACAAAAATGAAAAATACACATTAGGTATTTTACGAAATACAAAAGAGTCAGAAGCCAAGCAGGGTCTACTAAAACTTAAAAATGGAAGTAGAGGTGCTAATAATGCAACCAATCAACGAGGTGTTCAAACGGATGATCGAATCCAATCCAAGATTGAAGCAACGAATGAAAGACGTCAACGAATCCTTGAAGGAAAATCCAATCGAGAAGTTAACGTCGACTTCTGATGATTGTCCACACAAGAAATGCGATGGCAATGGATGGATCTGGTATAAGGATTGGTCAAGAGTGAACAAAAAAGACGAGGTGGACGAGGGCGGTAACTTACTAAGAGCCGAATGGATGGAGCCTTGTGACTGTTACGAACAAATGAAGAAGCAACGTGAGCTTGATAGAAAGCTAGACTTATCAGGAATTCCACCAATGTTCAAAGATGCGACTGTTCGTTCGTTCGATCCGAATATCTATAAAAAAGAGGTAAGTCGTGAAAGGGCGTCAGCGGCTAAGACGGCAGCTATCAACTACGTTAAGAGTTTTGAAATTATGAAAGATAACGGAAAAGGCATTTACCTGTATAGCGACATAAAAGGTTCGGGTAAGACGCGGCTAGCATCAAGCGTTGCAAATGCGCTTGTTAGTCAGCATGGCGTGGATATCGCGTTTATTAAATCAATGGACTTAATATCGCAGGTTAGAAAGACATTCGCGAAAGATTCGCCAGTAACAGAAAGTGAAGTTGTGGCATCATTCCGAAATGTCGAAGTGCTAGTGATTGATGATTTCGCTATAAAAGGTGCATCTGAATTTGAAGAGCGGATATTCTACGACATTATCGACTATAGATTGGAACACCAGAAGCCGACATTGTTTACATCAAACGTGCCGATTGATGATTTGGAAAATTATTATCCGGGTGAACGAGTTAGCGGTCGAGTGAAAAGAATGTCGATGGAGATTTACATGCCGGAAGAATCCATCAGAGATCAGGAAGCAGAAAACGAAAACGTTGAATTCGAAAATATATTGTTTGGATAACTAGGAGGAAATGGAATGACGGAAAAAGTTAAATTAACGCAGGTGCAGGCGGAAGCGATTGAAAAGGAAAGTTATAGAGATTACGAAAATATTCTGTATGACTATTTAGTTGTATCCGATTATGACGAAAAATTTAAAGGATTAACATTCGGTGGGTTATATAGAGCATTGCATCATGGTTATGAAGTGGAGGAAGAATTTAAGGTTGGTGATTGGATGATAAATACAACCAATGACAAAGCGTACGAACTGGGAAAAATGATGTGTTTAAAAATAAATGCCAATCCGGGACTTTACAAGCATCTAAGACACGCCACACCCGAAGAAATCGCAGAAGAAAAACAGCGTAGATGGTGGGCGAAGCATGGTAGGAATGTATTCGAATTTAAAAAAGGCGATTTAATAGTCCACGGAAAAATCGTTACAGGAGTAACGGAAGTTAAAGGAGATTTATTGTGGGTTGAGATGAATGCATCCGTAGGAACGATAACAAAAGAAAATTATGATCAAATAAAAGTTATTTATTTCGCCGAAGACCTCAAATACTTGGGGGAATCGAAATGACACAAGAAATCCAACGCATGATTGACCGCATCGTATTAACGGTCGGCATGAGTCAAACGAATAGCAAGCTAGATAAGGTGATTGATAAGCAGGTAAGGCAACTGGCGAAAGTAATCGGCAAGACACCAGAGCAAACGGAAGACTGGTTGATTGAGGTTGTTAATCGGGATTTGGAAAGGGATGAGGTGGCATGAGCACTGACTTTTATGTATACGAAAAGCCATTCAAGTATGCGAGGACTTGCGAATACTGCAAAAGGGGCATGAACGAAGGCTACTTACACGAAGATACAAGCATGACGTTTTGCATGGTCTATTGTGCGATCCGGACATTTGGACAAGATGATGCAGCATCGGGATTGTTACGTGGCGAAATCTTTTGGACTGATTGGCACGACGAAGTGGAGGGGTGACATGAGCATAATCGAAGCAATGTGGTGGTCGGCATACATCATGTCGATAGTGCTGGCTATTTACTACAACGGATATGCCAAAGGGAAAAACGATGTAATCGAGGAATTGAAACGAAGTATAAGGGAGCGTGACGGCAAATGAAAAAGAAATGTGATCGCTGCAAGCGAAAAGAAAAGTTGTATGAATGGAATTACTGTGGTGATTGTTTAAGAGAATTGACACGAGGAGGGCATTGGATTGATTAAAGAAGCTTGGGTGCTACGTCTGAAAGATAAAGTAAAAGCAGAAAACGGCTTAAACGGAGAGTGGTATTTTAGCGATGATTTAGAAGAATACGACTGGTTAACGACAAATCTTGATAAGGCAATCCTTTATTTAGATAAGGATCAAGCGATTAAAGATTTTAAAAAACACGAGCAAGCTATGATAGATAATTTTGGTAGTCACGCTATTTGTAATTTTGGTTATACGAATATCATGAGCAACTTTGAATTTGTAGAGGTTGAAGTGGAGGTAATTGAATGATTAACAGAACAGTGCTTGTTGGGAGGCTAACGAAAGACCCTGAATTGAAATATACCCAGTCGGGAGTTGCGGTATGTCGGTTCACGCTTGCGGTCAACCGCACTTTTACGAATCAAGCAGGTGAACGTGAAGCAGACTTTATTAACTGTGTTGCTTGGAGAAAAACTGCTGAAAACACAGCGAATTTTTTGAAGAAAGGTAGTTTAGCAGGTATAGACGGACGAATCCAAACATCGAACTTTGAAGGCAAGGACGGTAATCGAGTTTTCATGACAGAAGTTGTCGCAGATAGCGTGCAATTTTTAGAACCAAAAGGCACGAACAACCAACAAAATCAAAGTGGCGGTTATCAGCAACAGGGCAACATGCAAAATAATGCATCCAGCAATGCGTATAACGGGAATTACGGTCAATCTAATACAAATACTCAAAACTACAATCAAAACGCAAATACGGGTAATTACGCAATGAATAACGGTATGCAGAATGATCCGTTTGCAGGTGGAGGACAAGTTAATGTGACAGATGATGATTTGCCATTTTAACTAGGAGGTGTCAAGTATGCGACTTGAAATCATAAACCGAATAGGCGATTTAGAGGACAAGCATTGTAACGGCTGCAAAGAAATCGAGGAAATCAGCTCATCATCTAGCGAGCGTCATAGGTATTGCACGACTCATTGTAAAATCGGCATCGAGTTGGCGGAGTTAGGAGAAAAACTACTCGATATATCTAATGACAGAGTGAAACAAACATTGAAAAAAGGTGGGGATATGACAACTAGTGATGTGATGAAATTGCGCGAAAAAGGAGTTATGAGAAAAGATTTAGCGAAAGCGGCAGGAGTCAGCGTCAGAATCATGCGAGAGTTGGAGGGAGACGAAAAGGTGTCAGAAAACAAATCTAATGCATCTAAAGCAATTGAGTTGACGAAGCAAGGGTTGTCGGTGGATGAAATAGCGGAAAAGCTAGGGTTAAAGAAATCAACAGTTTACACATATGTCAGTGCAGAAAGACAACGCAAAAAACGCAGTCAAGAATTAGTAAATAAGCCAAAGAAAAAAGAGGTGGAGAAAGTGACGAAAAACATCGAAAAAGTAGCGGTCGAAAGTGCAAAAGAAGTCGTTGAGCTAAAGAAAAGAATCGAGGGTCTTGTAGGCAACTTAAACAAAGAATCGAATAAGGTCATGCAGCTGGAAAGTAAATTGCACGACGTAAATAAAGAAAACGATGAACTAAGACGCTTAAACGATAACGCTAAAGCAGATCATATCGAAGCATTAAACGAGATTGCGAGATTAAAAGATGAATTGGAGAGCCTGAGGAACTCAGCCATGACATCTAAATATGACGAGCAAAATGCGGTCGATGGGTTGAAAGTACAAGTCAAGCTAGAAAGGCAGAAAACGGAACATCTACTGTCATTTCTAATGCTAGATAAACAACAACTACAGTGAGTTTGGAAGGAAGGGTCAAACGTTATGAAACTAGGTATTACAACGAGAGCAATTAAAGAGTGGTCAAAAGAACGTGGATTGGATAAGGCAGATTCAGACAAGCAATTCAAAAAAATAACCGAAGAAATCGGAGAGCTGGCTGGAGCAATCAATAAAGGTTTATCAGATAAAGAAATAATGACGGAAGCAGGAGATGTATTCGTTTCTTTGACAATCATGATGCAACAATACGGATTCGATATTGAGGATTGTGCCGAACTAGCTTACAACAAAATTAAAAATCGAGATGGTGCAATGAGGAATGGGATTTACGTAAAACAATCAGACTTGTAAAGGGGCGATGGCGATGAAGAAGAACGAAGGCGATCAAATATGTACGGAATGCAAAACCTATCCAGTTAGGCAAAACGGAAAGTATTTATGTTTCAGTTGTTTCGAAGTCGCGTTACGGGATTTGTTGAGAAGTGAAGGTGAAAATCATGCGTCTAACGGAACTAACGAAACGAGTTAGCTTGCAACAATTGTATTGCATTGGTGAATTCACGGATGAAGAGTTAAAAGAAATGAAAAAAGATGGATGGAGGATTGTTTGGCGTGGAGTGCTAAACATCAAGCATCCGAAGAGGAAAATCATGCAAAAGAGAAAAAACGGTATTCCGATTGAAAGGGTGGTCGGTTGATGATGAAGGCAAATTCTTATGTTCCAAAAAATCCACTAGACCCAACGCTAACGCAGGCATGGAACAAAGGTCGAGAAGCAGGGAAAAAAGAAGCGTTAGACCAATTCTACGGATTTTTAAAAGACCGCATGCAGACATTGACGGAAATTGAAGGCATTGGCGATAAAACGGCATGGAAAATACAAGAGCACTTTTTGAAGGTCATGAAGGAGTGACAATATGGTCAGAAAAACATACAGCCGCATCCACGCAAATCGTGGGGCGGTGCTTGAAAAACTGATAGACATGACGAACAGGCAATATCGCAACAAAGGTATCGCAGATATTCGCAAGATTCCTACACCTATCAAGATATTAAGCAATAACAAAGGGCGAGTTACAGGTCACACAATGCGAGGGGAGCTGGTCGACTATTTAGGTATACACGACAGCAGGGCAATCGCATTCGATGCAAAAGAAACAAGTAACCGGACGAATTTTGCATTATCAAACGTACCAAATCATCAATATAACTTTTTAAAATCATGGCACGAAAAAGGCGCACACAGCTTCCTAATCGTTTCATTTAAGAAACATGACGAAATATATCTACTACCTTTCAAAACGCTAGAAACGTATTGGGAAGGTGCTAAAAACGGTGGTCGCAAGTCAATACCGTATGGAGAGTTTGTTAATAATTGCGAGCGTGTAGTAAGTGAAAAAGGATATGCGCTGCACTATCTATCGAAAATGGGGTGAGAGCATGACGTGTCCACAATGCGAAGGAAAGGACGTTGGCGAAGCGGTGTATCACGAATGCGATGAACCGCTGACGATGTACAAGTGCCACGAATGCAGTTGTGAATTTTTAATCATTACGGAGGGGTCAGACGATGTTGCAAGAGTTAAAAGAATTACAGCGTGAGATTAAAACGCTTGAAGAAACAGGGAACTACGATGAATCGGATTGCAGAAAGATGTATCTAGTCGAAAACTATTTACCAGCAATTATTGGAGCTTTAAAAGAGTTGGATAAGTACAAACAATCGCAAGCGATGATGGTAAAGGTCACAAAGGAAAGCGAACGACTAGCAAACGGATTTAAGGCGACACGAAACTATTTGGAGGGGTTAGCAAAGTCTTATGGCGATGGTGACATCATCCCGAATAAGAAGTGCATCACGTTAAACCTTGCGAATACGGTGCGAATGATGGATCGGATTGAAAATGGAGAAGAAAGGGTGAAGGTTGGATGACGGATAAAGAGAAAGAAATCAATTTAAGTGAATTGTCATTAAGTCTCTTAGTAAGTCATGGGAACAAAATGTATGTTGTAGCCATGGAAAAGGACAAATTTGAAACGATTGAATTTATAACAAAGCAAGCGATTCACAAGTTAGTCCCAACTAATGTAACGGTTGACGAGTTTTTGGACTTTATGGAGGTGCAAGAATGACAGATAAAGAGCGATTGGAAAAATTAAAACAACAAAAAGTTTGGAAAGATGCGAGCGAATTTGTATTTTTGACGGTTGACGTAGATGATTATAAATTTTTGCATGAGAAAGCCGAACGAGTGCAGGAGTTGGAAAGGGATCTTGAGTTATGCGACAGCGCTATGCACATAATCGACATGACGATAAATAATCCTAGTACATCAGATGATGATAAGTGGGAAAAGGTCAATAAAACAATGAAAAAATATTATGCAGATGATTGTATACACTGCAATGGAAAAGGATTTAATGGATTAGATTATTGTCCATATTGTATCTGTGGAGAAATACTTCAAGAAAATATCGAACTCGAACAACAAAACAAACGCTATCGTGAAACGATTGAGTCCGTGAGAAGTGAGATAAAGTATGCGTTATATTCAAATAAAAGTGAAGACGTAAAAATACATTATTTACAAAATGCCGAAAGAGAAGCTACTGAAGCATTGGAGGAATCGGAATGATTGAACGATTAAAAGAAACACTAGAAGAACACAAAGTTAATGTAGAAGCATTGGATTATATGACAGAGGAAAGTGTTAAAAACTTATATAAACATTTAGTAAAAGAGGTTGAAGAATCACTGGAGGAATCAAAATGACTGAAATCACATTAACCGAAGCGGTAACGCTTATCACGAGTGCAACGGCTATTGCTGCTATGTCTTGCATAGTAGGTTATGCAAACGGCATGAAGAATGGGATTAAGCGAGGGAGACAACAACGATAAGGGGTGGCAGGTATGCGAGGGGAACTGCAAAAGGTGGTCATCGAGCGTTGGAGCAGCAAAGAACTAGAAGAAGCTATTAAAGAGTTGGAAAAGCGTGGTTATGAGCTGCTCAAAAAAGATGATGAAATGAATATGGTCAAGAGTTTTGATTACAGACATAACGATAGATTTAGTGCAAAGTATAACGGCTTGCAAATCGATCAAAAGTTTAGGGCGGTTATGCAACGTATGTATTATCGTAAAGCCAATTGATTAGTTTGGAGGGGTCGCATTGGTCAGAAAAATGAATGAGGAACCAAGCAAAGATACAGTGGTTATCGAGGTTAACGGCATTAGGACAGAAATTCCGGCAAAGGAGTTCGGGGAGGATTCTCTTGTTTGGAAGAACTGGAAGGTGCTGGATGTTGTGAGAAGTGAACGAGTCAGGATAAAAAGATAATAATTTAGTCCATTACGGAAAAACCGACTGGGCATCAGATGACAGCATAGCGCTGTTGTTTGGTGTCCTTTTTTGTTTTGAAAAACGAGGAGAGATAAACATGCAAATGAATTTATTAGATGAAATGGCAAATGATACAAGGGTTTTACTTCACGGCGATTGCTTAGAGAGGTTGAAGGAGTTACCAGCTAACAGCGTTGATAGTGTCGTGACTGATCCACCATATGGATTGAGTAAGGAACCAGACATCACAGAAGTGCTTACCAAGTGGATGGCGGGAGATCCGTACGACCATAATCACAAAGGTTTCATGGGCAAGGAGTGGGATTCTTTTGTTCCCCATCCGGATGTTTGGCGTGAGGTATATCGTGTATTAAAGCCAGGAGGTCATGCGTTAGTGTTCGCCGGCACACGAACTCAAGATTTAATGACGATTAGTTTACGTCTGGCAGGTTTTGAGATTCGGGATGTTATTGAGTGGATTTACTTTAGTGGTTTCCCAAAAAGTCTTGATATAAGTAAAGCGATTAATAAGCGAGCACATAGGAGGAATGAAGTTATAAAAATCACTGAATGGATAAAAGAGGTTCGAGACAATAACGGAGTAACCAACCGCCAAATCGACGAAGCGCTCGGCACAAATGGAATGGCAGGACACTATACGACGAAAGGGTCTCAAGCGGCTATTCCGACACTTGAAAAAGTGCCTAAATTGTTGGATGTATTATCTGTTGATGAAGCAGACATTCCCGAAGACATTAAATATTTATTGATCGATAGAAATACCAAAAAAAGAGAAGTTAGTAATGAAGTCGAACAATGCATCAATTCTGAAAAGTGGCAGGGGTGGGGGACAGGGTTAAAACCCGCTCATGAACCCATCATTATGGCTAGAAAGCCTTTTGAATACGGGTGTAATACGACAGAAAACGTAGAAAACCATGGCACAGGAGCCATTAATATTGATGCATCGAGGTTAGGGGGTGAGAAGTTAGCATCGCACACGTCAGGAAGTAACGCTCTTTTTGGAGGAATCAAAGGTGGCGACGACTCGGCTAAAGGATACGTCACGAAAGAACGTGAAGGACGCTTCCCTGCAAATTGCATAACACTAGAATCAGAAGAGTTTTACTCCAAACATTTTAATATATCCCCTGCTGATTTGTCGAAAAAGGCGAGCAAAAAAGATAGAAACAGTGACTGGATGGGGAGAGAGATTGATTTAGAAAAAAAGGCACGTTTCGATATGGAAAAAGGTGAAGGATACGGGATTGAACGTTTTAATACAAAGCCAACGCAGAATAACCATCCAACCGTAAAACCGATCGACCTAATGGCTTGGCTTGTGCGTTTAATCACGCCGCCTGAAGGAGTTGTACTTGATCCGTTCGCAGGAAGTGGCTCGACTTTAGTTGCCGCAAAACGTGAGGGCTTTGGGTTCGTAGGAGTTGAGAGAGATAAAGAATATATTCAAATTATAGAAGCTAGAACAGGAGAGAATGCGGAGTGAGTACCTGTAAATCAAAGTTCGGTAGATATTAAGGTTTAAGTATTCGAGGAGGGGTCATATGCGTGCATTAAAAAAGAATCTAAAAGAACAACGCAAAAAAGAAATGAGAACGAACGAAGAACTTACAAACGAGGACATCAAAGAGTTAATGGGCATTGACCGCCCAACGTATCGCAGGGGAAAGGGTGGAGCATTTAGACAGCGAGGTGGCACGCGATGAGCAATTGGGTCGATGAATTGATTGCGTCGTATACAGCGCATCGTAGGTCGTTGTCCGAAATGAAACGAAACTTGAATCCCGAAAACCTTAAAGATGCGGAGGACGAGAAAATGATTAACAGTATGATTAGAGATATGAGTGAGACAATCAGTTGGTTGGAGACCGGGCGAGATCCTGTATATCAAAAAGGGGTTCATGTTAATTCGGTTTATCATGTGCAGCAGATGGATAATATGGACTTAATCCCGGACATTGAAGCACAATTACGAGAAGAAAATGACATTAACAAAAAGGATTTATATTTGACTAAAGAAGAAAAGATAATTCTTGGGGATATATTTTCATCGTTTTCATTACGAGAAAGGCAGTGCTATATTTTGCATGAGGGGCAAGGTATGAGCATGAGTAAAATCGCAGATGAATTAGGAGTTAGTAAAAGCGCTGTTCAATACTACATTCGTATGGCTAGGAAAAAGGTCGATGAAAGAATAAGTGCATAGTGCCCTATACGAATCCTATACGATTTTTACTATGTCAGAGGGGGAGAAATAAAAAGAGGGGGTGCGGCGAACAGTACGCTGCCTCCAACAGCCCCGATACATACGATGATGTTTTATAGTTATTCACCGAATGCTCTGATATTATTGTGAGTAGGAGGTGGGTTCAATGAGTAATTTGAATTGGGAAGCAATTTCTGCAATCAGTAACATTGTGTTATCAATATTTACTTTTGTCGGGATAATGATCACACTTTACGTTAGCATATCGAATTCATATTATAAGATAAAAATAGAGTTCCAGTTAAGAGATAAATGGACTGTTAGAATTACAAACAAAAGAAACGTACCTGTTCATATAAGAAACTTCGGCATCATGTATACCAATGATCAAGGTAAAGATATGTTAATAGCAGGAGAGAATTGCGGAGAAGACAGTCGTCTAGGTTGGAATGAGGCCAAGAGATTCCTTATGCTTGAGTCTGAAGTAAGTCATAAATTATTAGAGCTAGGAGAACCCGAAGGCAAAGTAATTACAGCCTATGCATATGTTAAGACTGATGATGGAAAATACTACAAAAAGAAAATGACTAAAGTTGAATCGAGAAGTATTGAAAGCGGATCTATGTGATCTAAAATCGAAGCATCCTTTTGGGTGCTTTTTTCTATGCCTAAAAATAAGGAGGTAGGTGTGATGTAGATGCCTAATTGGGATGAAATTAGAAAAGAATGGGAAATAACAAAGATAACATTCAAAGCGCTGGCTGAAAAGCATGGTGTGAAAGAAGGAACTTTGAAAAGCAGAAGAAGTCGTGAAGGTTGGTCGAGGGATGCAACCAAAAAGAAAAAAGATGCAACTATTCCAAAAAAGATGCAACCAAAAAAAGAGCAATATGAGCCAGTTGTTGAGTCGGATAATCTGACAGATAAACAACGGCTTTTTTGTATTTACTACATTAAATACTTTAATGCTACTAAGGCTTATCAGAAGGCGTATGAATGTGCTTATTCGACAGCAATGAGTAATGGACATAGTTTACTGAGAAATACTGAGATTAAATCAGAAATACAGCGCATGAAAGACGAGCAAACAAGCGGCTTAATGTTAGATGCACGAGATGTGATTCAGAAATACATCGACATAGCATTTGCAGACATAACTGACTTTATGGAATTCGGCACAGAAGAACGTGAAGAGCGAAATGAGGACGGCGTGGCTATCTATGACAATGCAGGCAATCCAGTAACTTATTTAGCAAACTATGTAAGGTTTAAAAACCATGACGAAATAGACGGAACAATCCTAACAGAAGTTAAGCAAGGTAAAGATGGTGTGTCCGTTAAATTAGCCGACAAAATGAAGGCATTGGATACGCTAGCTAAGTACACAGATCTCTTATCCGATAACGACAAGAAGCGCCTGCAAGAAGAAAAGATTAAAACAGATATAGCTAAAGTGAAAGCAGAAACTGAAAAAGTCACAGCATCTGATGATGATTCACCAATTGAAATCAGAATCACAAGAGCAGGTGACAGCTGATGGCAGTTATCGAAAAGCAAGCAAATCCACACTTCGAAGATTTTCTTTTCGATTGGGAACAGAAATTCCAGTTGCTAGTCGGTGGTTATGGATCCAGTAAATCTTATCACGTTGCACTAAAGGTCATATTGAAATTGCTAGAAGAAAAACGAACAGCGTTAGTGGTTCGTGAAGTCTACGACACGCACAGAGACTCTACTTATTCACTGTTTAGTGAAATAATTGTCGATTTAGGGTTGGGCGAGAAGATAAGGACTGTCACATCTCCTATGGAAATACGTTTTCCGAATGGTAGTAAGATTATATTTCGTGGGATGGACAAGGTAGAGAAATTAAAGTCTATTAACAACGTGTCATTAATATGGCTTGAAGAATGTTCAGAAATTAAATATGAAGGCTTTAAAGAGTTGATCGGACGTTTACGACATCCGACATTAAAGTTACATATGATACTTTCTACGAATCCAGTTAGTGAAAATAACTGGACTTTTAAGCATTTCTTTAAAGATCCGTTTAATAAGAGACTTGTGTTAGATGATGAGCAACTGTATGAAGAACGCATCGTTGTAGTGGGTGATACTTACTATCATCATTCAACGGCTGACGACAATGTGTTTTTACCCGAAAGCTACGTGGAGCAGCTGGAAGAGTTGAAAGAATACGACCCTGATTTGCATAGGGTAGCAAGGCGTGGGCGTTTCGGAGTCAATGGAGTAAGGGTGTTACCGCAGTTTGAAGTTTGGAGTCATGATGACGTGATGGAGAAGGTTAATAGAGTAAGACCATCAATGAAGCGGGTAGGAATGGACTTTGGATTTGAGGATTCTTACAACGCAGTAATCCGTATGGCAATAGACCACGAAAAGAAGTATCTGTACATCTATTGGGAATACTACAAGAACAAAATGACAGACGATAAAACCGCCGAAGAATTGAAAGAGTTCACTAAAACAAGAGAACTTATCATTGCAGACTCCGCCGAACCTAAAACGATTCAATTTTTCAAACAAAATCGATTTAATATTAAAGGTGCTAAAAAAGGACCAGGTTCAAGGTTGCAAAACATTAAGAAGGTAAAGCGGTTTAAGAAAATCATTTGTTCTAGTAATTGTGAGAATACTATTTACGAGTTGAAAGACTTAACTTATAAAAAGAATAAAACAGGTGAAATAATTCCTGATGAATTCGAAATTGACCCACACACATTTAGTGCTATTTGGTATGGGCTAGATGGTTATGAGGTAGCGGACTTAAAAGGCGGGGCAAGTATAAGCAACGCAAACGCATGGTAGAAAGGAAGTGAACGCATGCCGAATTGGGAAAAGTTTGACGCCGATGTGATTAAGAAAACACATGGCGATATTTTTTATTACAGGGATTTATACGAGGGAAAGCATTCAGAAATCTTCCCACGTGCTAAGAATCTAATTGAGCAAGGGGAAATAACTGACAACATTATGTACGGTACGCACCATGCAAGAAACGTGCAGACACCCTACATCGTTGCAAACTTATGTAAGTTAATACCTGAGATACCCGCAATGCTTGTGAGTCGGTCTATCGGTAACATCGTATCGTCATTATCCGTGGATGACTTTCAAGCGGAAGAAATCAATGCAGACACTGATGAAATCGTTGATGAACCACGCGATGAAATAAGCAGAATTATAAACGTACAGCAAGAAGTCATTGACCAGATTACAAAAAACAGCAATCTAACATTCGAGCATTGGGGCAATATCTTACAACAACAGCTGGATGGTGGGCTTGTAGGCGTTCCGTGGTTAGACGATAGAGGATTACGTTTAGACTTTAAAGCGCGTGATGTGTATTATCCTCACGACAATGGGTTAGGTGCAGATCTCGCTTATGAAATAGAAATCAATGACGAGCAGTATCTGCATGTATATCGCGAAGAAGTGAAGTGTAAATGGTGCCCGAAAGATGAAATTCACAAAGACGATTTGCACACGAAGCATATCTTATATCGATTAAACAAACAAAAGAAAACAGAAAAAGTCGAAGAAGAAGAAGCGAAAGAGCTCCTCGGCATGGAAGAGTTAGAAAAGGTTTACTCTGGACGGGGTAGGCCTTTTATTATTTACTGGCCAAATGAAAAGACATTCATGAATCCGTTGGGAAGCTCGTGTTTAAAAGGTCAAGAGGGCAAACAAGACGAAATTAACTGGACACTTACACGAAACGCCATCACATTCGAACGTAACGGTAAACCACGTATTGCGGTATCGAAAGAAATAATGCAAGCACTAGAAGATAAAGCGTACGAACGTTATGGGGAAGAAGGACGTATTGATCATCGTGATTTAGAAATTACAACATTTGATGACCAAGGGAAAGCACTTGAAGTCATTCAGATTGATGTTACAAAGATTGGTGACATCCAGTGGGTAAAGGACCTCATGAAGTTAATGCTCATGGAAACAAAGACATCTGAGAAGGTAGTCGACTTTTACATGGACAATCGTTCGACAGGTGCTCAATCTGGTGTCGCTAAGTTCTATGACTTGTTTACGTCACTTGTTAAAGCGGAGCAAATTCAATCAGAGTATATTTACTTCTTGCAGCAGTTAATTGAATCGGCATTATGGCTAGCGAATTTCAATGATGATGCAGTCGTGATAGAGGAACCCGAAATCTTGTTGAAATCGATGATTCCAATCAGTCGTAAAGAATTGATTGAAGAAAACAATCTTGCTTACACAGATAAGACACAGTCGCTTGAAACGACTATTAGACGTAACAACCCGAATGCATCAGAAGAGTGGATACAGGAGGAGTTGTATCGTGTTGAAACAGAAAGAAGTAATGATGATTCATACTCGCTTTTAAACGGTAGACAGACGTTGCAACAAATGTTTGGCAATCGTGACGAGGAAGGGAATCCGATTGAACAGGATGATGAAGAATGAATCAAAAACAATTACTTGAGATTATCAGTGCCTTAAAACATGAAATCCTAAACTTGCTAATCAATCAAAATATCGCAGACGATGAGGTCGCTCAACAGACACTCAATGTTATCAATGAAATGTTCAGTAGATTGAATTTGGAGATTGATGATGTAATAGCGAAAGAAGTTCTTGAAACTTACTTTGACGGTGTGGATGAAGCTACAAAGCTGTTAAAGAACGCAGGGATTGACCCCGTAAATGGTATTGCTTCAAGCATCGCTAGTAATGGCAAGGTTAAATCTGCATTTCAGACGCGTGTCCATTTAGAAGCTATCGCAGAAATTACCGATAATACAATTCTTGATTTGAAAGCGGCAATACGAACCGCAAGAATTAATGCTGTCGGAAGTATCGAACGAGCATTAGCTGATGTAAAAAAAGAACTGCAAGGCGGAGTTATACACGGTAGGGCGCGGGACGTGATTACGCAGAGAGTCGCTGAATCATTTGCAAAAGAAGGCATGACATCATTTATTACGATTGATGGTAAAAGATTGCCACTAGACTTTTATGCCGAAACCGTTACGAGAACTAACTTAAAGATAGCCCACACAAAAGGTGCTGCTGAAAGATACCGTGAAAATGGTATGGACTTGTTTATAGTTACAGGAAACACACCGACATGCCATCAATGTGCGCCATTAAGAGGTATTGTATTTACGCTCAATCCGAACAGGACAGATTATACTTATTTAGATCCAAAAGATATTATCAGACATCCCAATTGCCAGTGCTCAATGTCTGTATGGGTTGAATCGTACAAAACAGATGCGGAAATATTACGAGCACAACATGAATCATTAGCATTTAACGAAGACAAAGACACTCGTAGCAAGTCACAAAAGGCGGCATACGAAAGGCAACAGTCACTAAACAGAAAATCAAACGCAGAGAAAAAACAATTCATGGAGTGGAATGCTACGTTGGGCGCTGAAAACTACAAAACGTTAGGTGCTTTCAGACGCGCGAAACGCTCAAATTCCGTTAGATTTCAAGAGTTGCAGAGTGAGTTTAGGAGTAAACGGTTAACGAAGTCTATTAAATAATAAGAGGTGAGTCATGATATGGATTATTTAGTTATGTTTGATGATGGTCCAGATGTAATTATAAAAAACGTTGCTTATATCCTCAATGAAACAGATGAAGTTATTTTCAAAGATGCATCCGATGAAGTTATAGGGATATTCAGCAAAGATGGTTACAAAGCCATTGTCGCAAACTCAAAAAAGAATGATAAGGATAATTAAATAAAAGGGGGAGAAAACATGGAAAAGGAACAGATATTAAAACAAGCGATTGAAATGTTACAAGATGTGAACACAGATGAATTGGAAACTGTACAGATTAACCACACTAAATATGATGATGGTTCTGTAGGGTTTACCGTTGAATTAGTTTATCCAGTTCCGTCAGCGAAGTGTAGAGAATTTATCAAGCCAGAAATAAGCGCATAACAGGAGGTGGTCGCTCATGTTTAAAGTGAGCATATCTGATTGTTATTAGGAGTGATAATGATGTGGAATAGATTAAATAGTGCAATGCCTAAAGAGTTAGTAAGAACACTGCATCGTAAACCAACAGAATTTCAAAACTCACTTGATGCAATAGCCAAACTATCAAAAGACATATGTTGTCATTGTGGCGGTAGTGGGAAATTAAACGCTATGCAAAACATGGCTATAATTGGCGGCGGTTCCGTAAGAGGACCAGACACAACAACTAAATGTAACTTTTGTAATGGAACAGGTAGAAATTAACACACGTCCTAAAGCAAGACGTCATAAAAGGCTTTTTTATTATGTCCAATCCACTGATGACATTAAAAGCAAGTGAGTAATGGCTCCTGCACCTAAGCAGAGAAAGGGAATACACATGTTAGTTAAATTATATCTATGGTTTATCTCATTATTTGAGCGTGACCATTCTACGAAAACGAATGAGGATACATTACAAGAACCGTTGAGACTAGACTTGCAGTTCTTCGCTGATGAAGAAGACAATGAAGATGATGAGGGAATCGATGATGACGAATCTGATGAAGATGATGAGGAGTTAGATTTAGATGAGTTGCTGAAAGACCCGGCATTCAAAAAGCAATACAACAAACGGTTGAAGAAACAATTAGGCAAAAGAATGAAGAAATTTGATGGAATTGATCCAGAAGAGTATCGCCGACTCAAAGAACAGGCAGGCAAGAAGAAGGGCAAGCAAGGTGACGAAGATGATGACGATGAAACAGAAACACTTCGTGAACAGTTGCAAGCTAAGGAAAAGAAGCTCCTACGTGCTGAACGTAGAGAAAAGCGAGCAATGGTTAAGGAATATGCCGTTGATAATCAAGTGAATCCAAAGTTATTAGCACGTCTGATCAACGTGGATGACATTGAATTGGATGAAGATGGAGAAGCAGAGAACCTTGATGAATTGTTCGAGGAATTAGAAGAAGAGTTTCCGGAGTATTTCGGTGCCGTGGATGATGAAGAAGAAGACGATGAAGAAGCACGTAAGAAAACTCGTAGATCATCATATGTGCCTGGTGCTCGTAAAAAAGGAAACAAGAAAAAGAAGGTTGACCCGAAAGAAGCGGGACGACAAAAAGCGTTGGAACGACACAAAAAGGAGGATAAATAATTATGAATTTACAACCACGTACTGAAACGATTTTCGGTCAAAAAGAATTTTTACGTAACTCTGTTGGAATGGAATTTAAAACAGGCGGTGCAACATTAGATGCAAGTAAGTTCGGTGATGTTGCTGAAAATGGATATGTGAAAGCTGGTACTGCTGTCTATTTAGGAGAAGAAGGTTTATATGTACCTTGGACAGATGCAGGAGAAGAGGGTGGCGCTCGTGATGGTGCTGGATTAACTGCACATGATGTGAAGCTTGTGAGCGGCTCTAATGCAATTGTTGGGGTGCTTGTTGCGGGACACCCACTAGAGCGCAAATGCACAGGTGTTACTGATGAATTTAAACAAGAAGTAAAGGGATACTTGCGCTTCGACGCATAGTTTAAGAGGAGGAATAATTTATGCCATTACATTTAGATGAATTTCAAAGAGAACAACTGCAAGGGTATGTTGAAAATGTACCGCCATTACGTGAATACTTATTAAGTGCATTCATGCCAACGCGTCCAGAGTACGACATTAACTTCGCGTATAACGTAATTAACGGGTCGTATGGTGACAGTGCATCAATTACAGGGTGGAATGCATCTGCTCCATTGCGTGATAAGAAATCAATTGAAAAAGCATTTGCGGAAGTTGCAAAAGTGCAACACGGTGTACGCTTAGACGAGAAGGAATTACTCGCATTCAACCGTCCACGTGCAGATCAAGAACGTAAGCAAGTTATTGATTATGTATACACTACAACCGATGAATTATCGCAAGGTGTCGATGATATTGAAGAATATATGCGTGCTCAAGCGCTTTATACTGGCGGACTGAAATATGAAGATAAAGAAAATGACATCTATATCGATGTTGACTTCGGTGTGCCATCTGAAAACCGTTTGTCTGCAACAGTTGCATGGGGTGATGCTGACGCAAAACCGTTAGAAGACATCCAAGCAGCGGTAAAGCAATATCAAAGTGTAAACCAACGACGTAAGCCATCTGTGATGCACATGACATCAGCAACGGAGGCATCTCTATTAACTAACGAACAAATTCGTACACAAGTTTATGGAACGAATAACGGTGGTCGCTTATTAACGAAGAGTGATCTACAAAATGCATTTTCTGCATTAGGTTTACCACCATATCAAATCAACGATGATGTAATTGTTGTTAATGGCGAAGAAGTGCAACTATTAGACGACGGCAAGGTCGTACTATTAGGTGACAACTTAGGTGAGACTGTAGTTGGACCGACATCCGAAAATGAATATAGCCCAGGTAAGTTTGTTACGACTGAAATTAAAAAGAATCCACCATCACAAGCTGTAATTGTAGGTAAAGCAGTATTCCCTGCACTCAAGCGTCCGAAATCGATTGTTATCGTTGATGTTTCTACTCCCTAATGAGCCGCCTATTGGTGAGGCGGTTATCGGAGAAAATTTCACAGTGCAGTAAAGAGCGTCTAATATAGGCGCTCTATTATATTTTAAGGAGGAAATAACATGCCGAAATATATTGCTAATGCATATTTATTGCACAAGGGTGCGATTGTACAAACGGGTGAAGAAGTCGAACTGACTAAAGAACAGGCTGATCGCTTAGGCGATAAAGTAACAGCTGTTAAAGAAACAAAAGCTAAAAAAGAAACGAAGTGATCGATATGATTACGAATGAATCGATTAAAGAATACATTGACCGCATGCATGGAAACGAATTGTTTACCGAACTAAATGACGATGCGAAGGAAAAGGTTTTATTTAGCGCTCATGAGTTGCTAAAAGATAATTTTAAAGAATCGCTGATAACAGATCGTGTAGTTTCTTTGCAGGTATTGTACATGCTCGAAAGTGATGCATCTGATTTTAGTTCGCTTAGAAATCAAGGTGTGGCATCGTATAGCGTGAAAGGTGTTGCCGTATCGTTTGGTGACTCTGAAAGTAAAACGAATAGCAATAATCGTAATGGACTTATTGCACCTGCTGTCCTTGCGATTTTAAATAAGAATAGCGGTGCGAAAGTTGGTAGATTGATATGAAGCCACCTATGCCACATGAAATCACTGCTTACATGCTTGTTTTAGATGAACAAGGCAATCCGATTACGGACAAGTACGGAAAGCCTACAACGAAACCGAAGCAATCAGAAGCACGTGTACAGTTTAAATCACAATTAGTAACTACACGCGATGGACGTGAGCATAAAGTGAATCTTGAAATAGACTTACCTCCTAACTTTAATCCCGATGAGGGTACAGAAGTTGAGGGATTGGATGCAGGTGGTAATCCATTTAAGGGCACAATCAAAGCAAAAGAAGACATTATTAGTTTAATGGGCTCAAAAGTCCATTATAGGACGGTGTTTGTCGATGGCTAAAGACGATGTGTTTAACATTGAATGGGAAGGTCTACAAGAGTTTTCTGATGCCCTTGATAAGATGGAAGAAGAAGCGGAGAGCATCATCATGGAGGAAATGACTGAGTTCGGAATGTTAGCAGAAGAAGGAACGAAGGCGCTTGTACATCATGACCATGGTGATTTAGAAGACTCTATCAATTTCGGTAAAGCTCAAAGAAAAGGCGAAAATATCGTTGTTGAAGGCGGCTCGAACATGGCTTATGCATTAAGACGACATGAAGAACCTTATAGGATGGGTGTTCACCATAAATATGAGAGGGGAAGGAAATTCCCTAATTATTATATTGGCGGACGCGGACGAGGCACTCATAACAAGCCCATGTGGAGAGGGTACAAACCTGGTCGTAAATACATGGAAAATGCCATTAAAGCAATCGAACCCGATTACAACAAAATGAATGAACGTGCTTTGAAGCGGATACTGGAGGTAGAGTCATGATCCAAGAACATTTAATGAACGAGCTCAAGACAGTAATTCCACATTTAACGTGGTCCGTTGATTACTTCTATGCAGATGATAATACAGGAACTGTTTATGCATCATCTGGCGCACAGCCCGATTTGTATGATATGGAGTATCGTTATCCGGGCTATCAAGTGTGGGTGCGATCATCGGATTGGGATTATGCCAAACTTGCTGCAGAAAAAGCATTTAATGAATTGCACAAGAAATCTAATTTAATAGTTGAGGTCGATTATGAAAAGGACGGGGAAGTCGTTGAAACAAAACGCTACCTAGTCCTTTTAATTTTGGCAACAACAGAACCATTACGCATTGGTGACAATGACGGAGTGATGGAATACAGCGTCAACTTTGACGCAACTTTAAAAGAATTGAAGGAGGAATAACACATGGCTGAAAAAGAATATATTTTCGGTGTTTCCGACATTGAAATTGGCGAAGGTGACAACAAGATTAAATTTGACGGTAAAGATTATTTGCAGGCCGAAGGTGGCTCGTTGAATTTAACGCCACAATATGCCGAATTTCAATTTGCTGACTTCGGGGAAACGATTGTTGAAAGACGTTTAACTGGTTGGGAAGGCACAGTGACAATTGTTGTCGGACAAGAAGATGCTGAACTGTTAGAACTGGCATTAGCATCTACGGAAGACATTACAGATACTGACGGTGGAGAAGTTGTAGGGGCAATGGATGCACAAATTGGTACAAAAGTAAAAGGGCGTAAGGTGCGAATCCACCCACGAATTTTGCCGGACAGTGTGAAGGATATGGATTGGACGATCTATAACATGGCTTCTATTGGCGGCTTTGAGCGAGAATACAACCCTGAGCAAGGAAACTATTCAATTGAATTGACTATGATGCCTCGTGAAGGATTCGACGCATCTAAGCCGGGGAACTTCTTTTACCGTGGAGGAGTAGACCCGAACGCAGTTGAAGGTACTCCCTAATACATCCGCATCCATTGGAGATGCGGTTATTGGAGAGGATTTCATAATTAGTTAGGAGATGATGTCGAATGGCGACAAAAGAAGAATTGAAAGAAAAGTTTAGTGCTGGTAAGAAACCAACTGGGGAAGACTTTGCAGCACTGATTGATGGAGTAGAAGGTCCGAAAGGCGAAGATGGGAAAGACGGAGATCAAGGTCCTAAAGGAGACCCGGGCACTGACGGGAAGGACGGAGAACAAGGTCCTCCAGGCAAAGATGCAGAACCACAATTCACAACAGAAGAAGTAGCGGCATTGAAAGCATTAATCGAACCAGATGAAGAGTAGGATTTCCTACTCTTTTTTTATACGCAAATATATATTAGGAGGATTTTGACATGAAAGTAACAATCAAGATTAAAGAAGGTAACACAACAAGCGCAGAACAATATGAAATTGAAGAAGTTAACATTATTCAGATGACCAAGGCGATCAAAGTAATCAAAGATATCTTTGATGTAGTTATTAAAGACGAAAACTTACTATCAGTAATGGAGGAAATCTTTGAAGAAACTCAACAGGAAGACGGAGATGAGAAGACTGCAGAAGAATTCTTCACACAAAATTTTGCAAAGAATTTAATCGGCTCACTGGATGTTCTTTTGTTAGAAGTACCTGAAAAAGTTTTCGAACTCTTGTCGGTTCTGTCGGGCATTGAATATGACGTGTTTGTACAGCAAAAACCGGAAGAAGCATTTGATATTTATGATGCAATCTTAGAAGTAAACGACATTGAAAAGTTGGTAAATCGTGCAAAAAAGTCTTTAGCCCTGACGAAAGCACAAAAGAAAGTTATGAATCTTTTCAAGAAAAAGGAGACGACAGTACAAGAGCTTCAACAGTAGAAGCTTTTATATTCAAGTTATCTAAACAATTAGGTGGAAGGAAAGAAGTTGTCAGAAGTCCTGCGGTTGAGATTTTAAAGTATATGGATATGGAGTTGGAAAAAGAACGCGCGAAAACTGAGCAAGAAAAAGCAAGATTGTACATTCAGTATCTTACTAATATATTTTCTCAACCATTACAGGAAAAGCCGAGTCAGGAGTATTTGCGTGCAAAAAAAGAGTTTGAAAGATTGATCACACCAGAGATTGAAAACGAAGGAAAAGAAGATTTGAAATATGAATGGGACTTCGATTACTCAGAGTACGTCGATTTAATTGATTAACAGGTGAATAAAAAACGGAAGAAAGGAGGTTTACGATGGCGACAATTAGAGAGTTAAGAGCATCGTTCGAAGCACGTGCGAGTGGTTTGAAATCGACAATTCAAAGCGTGAAGAAAGAAATTGATGGATTGGCCAAGCATACCAAAGAATCATCGAAGAAAATGATAAATCCCTTTGAAACATTCGATAAGCACTCAAAAAATATTTCTAACAGCATTCAAAAAGTTAGTAAGGTTGCTGAGAAAAGTTTTGAAAGCGTTGGAAATGCAATAAACTCCACAAGTAAGACGTTGGGATCTTGGAGCAAAGACATTAAGCAGTTTGGGAAAAATACGTCTGTGGCGTTATCGCCTTTGACTGCTTTTTATACTGCTGCTGCAATCGGAGGCGGTCAACGTATGATCGCTAACGAACAACTCGACATCCTAATGAGAAACGTATTCCGCACGGAAGAATCATACGAAAGAGCTTGGGATACTATCAAAGGGCTAACAAAAGGAACGGCGTTCATGAACTCGGATACCGGGCAATGGTTATCTCAACTAGTTCAATCAAACGTTGAACTAGACAAATCAGAAGCAATCATGAAATCTATCTATGACTTTTCCGTTGGATCTGGTCAACTCGGCATGGAAGGCGAAATACACGACATTATCATGAAGGCTGTTCGCTCAGGTGGATGGGACCAAATGACATTAGATATGATGGCACAACGTGGTTTGAATCTCGCAGGTCATGTAGCTAACGTGTTAGGTGTATCTACTGAAAAAGCGCAAGATATGCTAAAGGATGGCTCTATATCGATGGAAGAATCACTTGACTACTTCGTTGATGCAGTGCAAGTTGGTTCAGAAGGTGCTGGCGGTTATTTTGCTAAGATGACTGATTCTGCTAAAAAAGGCGGAGAAACAATGACTGGTGCATGGATTAACACGCAAGCAGCAATTGCCCAATTAGGACAAGACATGTGGGAATCTGGAGCGTGGGACGAATTAAAAAATGCATTAAATAGTTTGTATGAATTTCTATATGAACTCTCACCTGCACTAGAGCCTATGGCAAAAATTATCGCAAGTATGATGGCAACAGCAGTTGATTGGCTTCAAAAATTAATGACAGCGTTTATTAATCTTAGACCAAAAACTCAAGCGCTTATCGCAAGTTTTACTGTAATTGGTGCAGTGTTAGGGCCTGCTATATATTTTTTTGGATTGTTTGTTGGAGCCATTAGTAAAGCGTTAAAACCTCTAGGTTTCTTATTTACGGGGTTAGGTAAGGTATTTGGCATTGTCGGTAAAGTGGCTGGTGCATTTGGTAAAGGCGGACTGCAAGGCGTTATCATGGCGGTAGGTAAGAAGTTACCTTGGTTAGCTAGACTGTTTACAGTTCTTACTGGTCCAATAGGCATTGTCATCGGTGTGATTACTGCATTGGCAACAGCTTTTGTGGTTGCATACAAAAGATCTGAAAAGTTTCGTAATTTTGTGGATGAATTGGGCGAAAAATTAAAAGAATTGTTTTTTGGAATAGTAGATTGGATTCGCCCAGGATTCGATGCAGTGCTTTCTTTTTTCGGGGAAATACAAGCAAAGATAACCGATTTTATTAATCAAGAGGGCGCTCAACTTATTGATGCTTTTAAAAACATTGGAATTATCATAAGTACAGTCGCAAAAGCTATTTGGTCTGCTGTTGAATGGAATTTTGGGCAAATGAAATGGATTATAGCTGACTATGTCATGCCGATTGTTGAATTTATAATAAGGCAAGTCTGGGGGAATATTAAAGGAATCATAACTGGAGCACTCGACGTTATAATGGGCGCAGTTAAAATTTTCAGTGGTTTATTCACTGGGGATTTCTCAAAAATGTGGGAAGGTGTAAAACAGTTATTCCTTGGAGCAATTAAAGTTGTTTGGAACTGGATTGAACTTTTATTTATCGGACGCATCTTAAAGGGAATCGGTGGTCTTGCAACAGGATTTTGGGGCCATATTAAAAACTTATGGAAGTGGGTTAAAGACACCTTTAAAAGTTCGATTTCAAATGTATATCAAGGTGTAAAGAATTCTTTCGTAGGAAGAATTGTTGCAGCGATTATTAACTTTGTTAAAAATTTCAAAACTAATATCACGAGTTTATGGACAAATGTTAAGTCGACATTTAAGAGTTACATTTCATCTGTATTTAATTCTATTAAAAACTCATTCGTCGGTAGAATCATCAAATCTATAGTTAATTTTGCTAAGAATTTCAGACAAAACATTTCTAACATGTGGGACTTAGTAAAAACGAATTTCTCAAACAAGATTTCGGACATAAGAAGATCTATCGAAAATTCTTTTGTTGGACGTATTATTAAATCCGTCACAGGAATGAAAGACAATTTCGTAAGAATTGCAAAAGATATGTGGAAGGGCGTTAAAGAGCAATTCAACAATATTGTTGATGGAGCGAAAAAGCTACCAGGTAGAATTGGCGATGGAATTACTAAAGCAAAAGGTAAAGCAACTGGTGCTATGAAAAAAGTAGGAAATTCGATGATTGAATGGGCGGGTAAGCCATTTAACAAGGTAGTTGATGGTGTTAACTGGGTTACTGGAAAGTTAGGGGTAAAAGGTAAGGTTGCCAAATGGAACTATCCGCAATACGCTACCGGAACCAAAGGAAGCGGACACCCTGGTGGATTAGCAGTAGTCGGGGATAAATACGGCCGCGAACTAATCAACCTACCTGACGGACAGTCGTTTATTTCTCCGGACACAGATACACTCATGAATCTACCAAAAGGAACGCATGTTATTCCTAACCGTGAAACTGAAAAGATTCTTGACGGCGAGATCCCGATGTATGCTAAAGGCACGAAAGGTTGGTTTGGTAGCTTTAAGTCAGCTGTTGGCGATGTATGGGATTACGTTAAAAATCCGGGCAAGATTATTACTAAACTAATGGATAAAATCGGCTTACAATCCGGTATGGCTGAGATACCGAAAGCGATTGTTAAAGGTGGATTTGACTACGTTAAAACGAAACCAGTTGAATTCTTGAAACGAATGTTTAAAGAGAATAAAGATAACAATCCAAATGTAGCAGGTAAGCCAGCATTTAAATGGCCGATCACATCCCAATTCGGTTATCGTATGCATCCAATCCACAATACATTACGTTTGCACGCTGGTACAGACTTCGGAGCGCCATCAGGAGCACCAATACCATCGCAGACAACAGGAAAGGTTAACTATGCAGGTCGCATGGGCGGATTTGGTAATCTTGTACGTGTTAAATCGGGTATTTGGGAAATGTATTACGCTCACTTGAGTAAGATTCTTACTAAAGTCGGTCAAACGATTAAGAAAGGTGAAATCCTCGGTCTAGTAGGTAGCACAGGGGATTCGACAGGACCACATTTGCACTATGAGACAAGAAAGAATGGAAAGCCTGTTAACCCATTAGGATTAAAAGGATATGCAGACGGTGGAATCATTGACACTAAACAACTCGCATGGATCGCAGAAGGTGGTTGGGCTGAATCGATTATCAGTCATGATCCATCGAAGAAAGTCCGACAACGTGCAATTTGGAAAGAGACAGGCGACCGTTTAGGCTTTACTGACGATAAGTCGAATAAAGAAGTATTAGAAAAACTTGAAAGAATTGCTAAAGCAGTTGAAGAAGGACATGGCCACGACATCATCATGAAAGATAGAGTGGTCGGAGAAATGGTAGAAGAAACTGTTACAGAAAAACAGAATCGAAGAAAGTCACCAAGGAGAAAAAGGAGGCCGTATAACTAATGAATAGCTTCACTTTTAATGAAGAACGTAAAAGTTTTATAAAGTTGCTAGAAAGAGGGCGGCCTTACTGGTCTCCAAGGCTCGTTGAGCGTAGAGGAAGGATTATTAGCAACGTAAAAAGAGACCCGAGCGTTTTACCGTTATCACTTTTAGTCGATGGTGATACGAAGCAGGACTTACTCCAAAAAGCAGAAGAAATGGCGCTATGGTTAAATACCGATGATGTAGCTCCATTGATATTTGACGACCAACCTAATCGTATTTACTGGTCGATACTGGAGGGAGCGGTGGAAGAAGATGAGATCGTATCGTTTTCTGAAACATCACTAGACTTTTTATGTGTTGATAAAACAGGGCTTGAAAAAAGCGTATTGATTTATGGCAATGAAACGGTAAACGTTAAGGGTCATTTACCAACCTTTTGGCGAACTCACACAGAGTTTACAAGCAATGTGACAGGCTATGAATTAGCTTTTAAAGGCGCAGGTAAGAACGAACTGAAAGACATCAACAAAATCGTATTGAACGGAGACTTTAGAAGTGGTGACATTTTAGAAATTGATTATCGAAAGCGCAGGGTTACATTGAATAACAAAGATATATCTAATCAGATTGTGATTAATGACACGAACTATAAAGAGTTAGATATCGGCAGCGTGGAGATTAGTAGTAGCGTACCTACTACGGTTTATTATCATGAGAGATATTATTAAAGGAGTGGTTAA
>RWZE01000060.1_pt1 | contig 36800 bp, 52 predicted proteins | sample 2187721 | NCBI WGS metagenome assembly RWZE01 (sample SAMN10531867, study PRJNA481165) | viral metagenome | isolation source: viral particles purified by filtration and ultracentrifugation from about... | host: Nasonia giraulti 16.2 | place: USA:Tennessee | collected 2011-04-01
GGTATAGGAAAAAAACGAGATGAAATTTTAAAACAAAAGAAAACATACTATCAAGATAATAAAGAAAAAGTAAAAGAAAGACAAAACAATTATTATTACAAAAACGTGGAGGATTGCAAACGGAGAGAAAGGGTTTGGAGGAAAAACAATCCACATGTAAAAAGGACAATTAATGAGAGAAGAAGAACAATGGAACTGAAATTACCAAGCACATTGACAGCGAAACAATGGAAAAATATAAAAATGATTTTTAACAACTCCTGTGCTTATTGTGGAGTGAGTGAGAAAGAGCATTTAAAAGTTCATCGTGAGTTATTACACCAAGAACACTTTATTCCTTTGGTAAAAGGCGGAACACATGATAAAAGTAATATAATACCATCTTGCAGAAGTTGTAATTCAAGTAAATTAAATTATTCTTTTGAAGAATGGTATCCAACGTGGAAACATTACGATAAAGAAAAAGAACAAAAAATATTAAGGCATTTAAGCACCTACTGAACAGTATGTGCTTTTTTGCGACTTTTTGAAAGGAGTGAAGAAATGAAAGGAATTGAATACTTACGTAAGAAGTTAGCCAATTATAGGCAAGGGGCAATGTATAGACAAGAAGTTTATGACATGAAGAATATCGATATAAGTCCAGGTATCACAATACCACCAAAATTAAGACAACAATATCGAGCATCACTTGGTTGGGGTGCTAAGGCAGTTGATAGTTTAGCAGATAGATTAGTCTTTCGTGAATTTGATAATGACAATTATAATATTAACGAAATTTTTCAGATGAACAGTGCGGACATCCTTTTCGATGATGCAAAGTTATCTGCATTGGTTAACTCATGTAGCTTTATTTATATTTCAGAAGGTGAAGAAGAAGTTCCAAGATTACAAGTTATTCAAGGGTCTGAAGCAACAGGGATATTAGATCCTGTTACTCGATTACTGAAAGAAGGTTATGCGGTTCTAAATCGTGATGAATATGGACAACCGGACGAAGAGCTTTATTTCGTTACTGGTAGAACAGAACATTATGCAAAAGGTAATTTGGTTGATGTTGTTGAAAATGATGCACCAGCACCTTTACTTGTACCTATAATTCATAGACCTGATTCAACAAAGCCATTTGGTCGGTCAAGAATTACACGATCTGCAATCTATTATCAAAAGTATGCTAAGCGCACATTAGAACGTGCTGATATTACAGCAGAGTTTTATTCATGGCCACAGAAATATGTGGCTGGATTAGATCCAGATGCAGAAAGTTTAGATACATGGAAAGCTACTATTTCGAGCATGCTTAGATTTGATAAAGACGAACAAGGTAATGCACCTAAACTTGGACAATTTACAACTCCATCAATGTCACCTTTTACAGAACAATTAAGAACAGCGGCAAGTGGTTTTGCTGGTGAAACAGGTTTGACATTAGATGATTTAGGTTTTCCATCTGATAATCCATCAAGTGCAGAAGCGATAAAAGCAAGTCATGAAACATTAAGGCTTGCAGCAGAAAAAGCGCAAAGAGACTTTTCAAGTGGCTTCTTAAATGTGGGATATTTAGCCGCATCTTTACGAGATAATGTGTCATATAAACGCAATCAATTTTATAATACAAAAGCTAAATGGGAGCCAGTATTTAAACCAGATGCAAGTACTATGAGTTTGGTTGGAGATGCAGCAATTAAAATTAACCAAGCATTGCCTGGATATTTTGATCAAGATAATTTACGAGATTTAACAGGTGTTAAAGGTTCTGAAAATGTTGGAAATATTAGTGATACATTATCAGATGAGGGTGATCTAACATGATTGATGTTGCTCCAGGTTTACTCAACAAAATAAAAAGAGACTTTACGAAAGAATTTAATAAAAGTAATAAATTAAAACAAATACGTAACATGTTAAATAGCGGTACTGCTACTTATCGACATGCAAACGAATATGCGATTGAAGTTGGTGAAATACTTGCTCGTGTATTTCAATTGCATATTAAGTCGAGCGCTTTACCAGACGGGAAAATGTACTTTAACATTGCCGAAAGAATAGTAATACCAACTTTAGAAAATAATCATTCCATCGTTACTAAGTTTTCTGCAGAAATACAAGAACAATTAAATAAATCTGTTGGAATAGGAATTAAAGGAATGGAATCAAGCTTTAATCGACATCGAGCAGAAAGCATTATAAATCGTATTACGCATGAAAGTAAGTTTGATGATGTTTCATGGATATTAGCTGAACCAGTCGTTAATTTCACACACTCAGTTGTGGATGAAACGATACAAGCCAATGCAAATTTTCAAGGTGAATCCGGATTATATCCAACGATAACACGAATTGTACATGGATCTAATGCATGTGATTGGTGCAAGTCGTTAGCTGGTACTTATAAATATCCAAATATTCCAGAAGATGTGTATCGTAGACACGATAGATGTAGGTGTACCGTAGAATACAGTGTAGATGATGTGAGGAAACAAAATATCTGGACGAAGGAATGGAGTGGTAGTTGAGAGGGTGTTGATAGATGACTGTCGCTGTAAGGATAGGAGAACAAACTCCTACACGATCATTAATTTTACCTTACGAGGAATCTTCAGGCGATGAAGCCATTAAATTATATGAAAAGTCTGGTCGTACTGCTTTTGATTGGCAAAAGTTTATTATTGATGCCATTTTAGGTCGAAATAAAGAAGGTTTATGGACTCATATGAACTTTGGATATGCTGTACCTCGTCAGAATGGTAAAAACGAGATTGTAGCAATCCGGGAGTTAAAAGGATTGTATGATGGCGAAAAGATATTACACACAGCTCATAGAACTACAACTAGTGCTGCAGCATTTAATCGATTACTTGCAATCATGGAAGAAAGCGGACTAGAAGAGCAAACAGACTTCAATAAAATAAAAGCTACTGGTCGAGAAAGCATTGAATTAATCGGTTACGGTCGTATTGATTTTAGAACTCGAACGTCTACTGGTGGATTAGGTGAAAGTTTTGATTTGCTCGTTATTGATGAAGCACAAGAATATACTGATGACCAACGTAGCGCATTAATGTACACAATCGCAGCAAGTCCAAATCCACAAACGATACTTACTGGAACACCACCAACACCTATTTCGAGTGGTACAGTCTTTACTAGATTAAGAGAAAATGCACTATATGGCACCACAGAGGATAACGGTTGGGCCGAATGGAGTGTGGACAAACAATCTGATGTAAGAGATAAGGATTTATGGTACCAATCAAATCCTAGTTTAGGTTTACGAGTTTCTGAACGTAATATCCAGGCTGAAGTTGGAGACGATGATATAGATTTCAATATTCAACGTTTAGGTTTGTGGATCCAATATAACCAAAAGTCAGCTATATCTGAAAAAGAATGGCAGAATTTACACGTTGAAAAATTACCTAAATTGAAAGGTAAATTATTTGCTGGTATAAAATATGGTTACGATGGAGCGAACGTTGCTTTGAGTATTGCAGTTAAAACAGAAGATGGTAAAGTGTTTGTTGAATCGATTGATTGCCAAAGTTTACGAAATGGTAACGGTTGGATAATTCATTTTTTGAAGAATGCTGATATTCAAAAGGTTGTGGTCGATGGTGCAAATGGTCAAGTTATATTATCTGAATTAATGAAACAAGAAAAGTTAAAAGCACCAGTATTACCAACTGTAAAAGAGATTATATTAGCCAATTCAATGTTTGAACAAGCATTATTTCAAGAATCTATCATGCATAGAAGTCAACCGTCATTATTCCAAGTCGTAACTAACTGTGATAAAAGAAACATTGGTACAAGTGGAGGCTTTGGATATCGCTCACAGATAGAAGAAAACGACATTACTTTAATGGAATCAATGATACTTGCACATTGGGCTTGTTCTGAAGCTAAAGAAGTGAAAAGGCAGAAAATAAGGTATTAAAGGTGGTGGTCACTATTACTAGATTGTTATTTTATAAAATATCATGAAATGAGGTGATTGCCATGCTCGAAAAGAAAATGGCATATCTAACGTGTTATTAATCGCACACTTCGGTCAAAGGGTGGATTTACTAAGTGGGACAATGAGGTGATTCAATGACAACCATTGAAGTGACAACTGATTCTGATGGATATATGAAGATTGAAGCAAAAGGACATACAGAAAGCATTGTATGTTCGGCGGTATCTACTGCATTGCAGTCTAATGTGAGGTTTTTACAAGAATTAGCAGAACAATATCCAAATGAATTGAAAGTAGTTATTAAAAGTCGAGATTAAGGCTTTTTTAGGGGAAGGCGTGCATATTTGAAATTTTGGCGATGGACCTACGTTCATAACGTAAGGAATCGGGGCGCGCTGTATGACGACTGGTTATCGTGAACGTGCATGTGTGAGTTAGCTATGTGTGTCCTAAGCACGACACTAAAAAAGGCTTATTTTTTATGCACTAATTCGCACTGTATGCGTTAAATACAACCTTATCGGTGACTTTACACCGTCAAAAAATGTAAAAGGGAGAAATGCAAAATGAATAGAAAGTTTTTAGAAGAGTTAGGTTTGGAAAAGGAAGCTATTGATTCAATTATGGCAGAGCATGGGAAAGCAATTCAAGCAGTCAAGCCGGCAGAAGACTACGAGGAATTGAAAGACACCAACGCTACATTGGAAAAACAATTGAATGATTTACAGACTACACTCGAATCTAAAGAAACTGAATTAGGTAGTATTGAAGATTTAAAACAAGAAAACGAAACATTGAAATTAGAAAAACTTAAAACAAATATTGCTATTCAAGCAAATATACCGCTTGAGTTAGCTGGTCGTTTAAGTGGTGCTAATGAAGCAGAAATTAAAGCAGATGCGGAAAACATGGCAGGATTTGTAAATAAAAAGCAACCATTGCCATTAAAGCATACTGAACCATCAAAAGTTAATGAAGAAGAAAAAGCATATAAAGAATTAATTAATAATTTATAAAAGGAGCGATTTAATTATGGTATTAAACAAAGGTTCATTATTTGATCCAGTATTAGTTAAAGACTTAGTGAACAAGGTGCAAGGAGTGTCCTCTTTAGCACAATTATCACAACAAAAACCAATTCCGTTTAACGGACAGAAAGAATTCACTTTCACAATGGATTCTGAAATTGATGTAGTAGCAGAAAGCGGTAAAAAGTCTCATGGCGGAGTATCACTTGCACCACGAACTATTGTACCAATTAAAGTTGAATATGGTGCTCGTGTTTCTGATGAGTTTATGTTTGCAGCAGATGAAGAGCGTATTGGAATTTTAAAAGCATTTAATGATGGATTTGCTAAGAAAGTTGCACGTGGTTTAGATTTAATGGCTTTCCATGGCGTGAATCCACGTACAGGTGATGCATCTGCAGTTATCGGAGATAATCACTTTGATAATTTAGTTGATCAAACAGTAGAAGCAGATAATGGATTACCGAATCCTAATGATGATGTAGAAGCGGCAATTGCACTTGTTCAAGGTTCTGGTGCAGATGTAACAGGAATGGCAATGTCTCCAACATTCCGTTCAGCACTTGCTAAAGAAAAAGACCAACAAGGAAACCCGTTATTCGGTGAATTAGCTTGGGGTAACTCACCAGGAGCAATTAACGGATTACCAGTACAAGTTAACCGTACTGTATCTGATATGTCAGATGATGTACGTGCTTATGTTGGCGACTTTTCTAACGCATTTAAATGGGGTTATGCTAAACAAATTCCATTAAAAGTAATTGAATATGGTGACCCAGACAACTCTGGAAACGACTTACAAGGTTATAACCAAGTATATTTACGTGCAGAAGTGTTTTTAGGCTGGGGTATTCTTGATGAGGACGCTTTCGCTCGAATCACTGAATCGGGAAACTAACAGAGGGAATTGGTGAAGGTGCTATTGGTAGCACATTCGGGATAGGTTAGACTTATCCCGTTCGCTAATTCCCGTTATTTTTAAAGGAGGAAAATTAATGGCTACAAAAGAAGAATTGAAAGAAAAGTTTGTAACAGGAGCAGTTCCGACAGAGAAAGATTTTCATGATTTAATAGAATTAGCGGATGAGCCTGGACCGGAAGGTCCAAAAGGTGCAGACGGTGCAGATGGTAATGATGGACAACAAGGTCCACAAGGTGAGCCAGGACCTGCAGGAGCAGACGGATTTGGTACAGAGGCGCAATATGACGATATTATTTCACGCTTAGAAGCATTAGAGGGAGAGGAATAATATGAGATATATTAACAAAAAAACGGGGGCTATCATTGATAGCCCCTCAAAAATTAGTGGCAAGAATTGGGTAGAATATAAACACGAAAAAGATCGAACCGAAAAGCAAACAGAAGAATATGTAGAAGAAGAAATTGACTTAGAAGCAATGACCAAAGATCAACTTATCGAATTTGCAAAAGAACAAGGAATTGAAGTGAATGAAAAAGAAAACAAATCAGTAATTATCGAAACGATCGCTAAGGCATTTGAATAAAAAGGCGGTGTAAAAATGACACCATTTGCTACTACAACAGATTTACAAAACTTGTGGAGAGAATTATCACCTGATGAATTGAATCGTGCTGAATCTTTACTTGAAGTTGTTTCTAATCGGTTGCGGTTAGAAGCTGAAAACGTAGGTAAAGATATCGATGAAATGATTGATGATAGTTTAGTGTATAAAGATGTTGTAAAGTCTGTGACAGTTGATATTGTTGCTAGAACATTAATGACATCAACAGACCAGGAGCCAATGAAACAATATTCCGAATCAGCTCTTGGCTATTCAGTATCGGGAACATTTTTAACACCTGGTGGCGGTCTGTTTATCAAACGTGATGAATTAAAAGCGCTTGGTTTACGAAAACAGCGTTATGGGGTGATTGACTTTTATGAGTATGATTAAAGGGATAACCGTTACTCTTATTAATAAAAAAGAAGTTGGTCGAGATCCATTTAATAAACCAATTTATAAGAATGAACCAGTAGAAGTTGAAAATGTGTTGGTATCTCCATCTAGTACAGATGACATTGTAAACCAATTAGAATTAACTGGTAAGAAAGCTGTATATACTTTAGCAATTCCCAAAGATGATGAACACGAATGGGAAGATGCTGAAGTTATTTTTTTTGATGAACGTTGGCGCACATTTGGATTTGTGACACAAGGAATAGATCACCTTATCCCTCTTGATTGGAATAAGAAAGTGATGGTGGAGCGATATGAGTAAAGTTGATTTTAAATTGAATCGTGCAGGTGTAGCTGAACTAATGAAATCAGGAAATATGCAATCGATTTTGAAAAAACAAGCTACAGAAATTAGAAACCGTGCAGGTATTGGATATCAACAAGACATTCATGTCGGTAAAAATCGTGCCAATGCTATGGTTTGGGCAGAAACAACCGAAGCTAAAAAAGATAACTTGAAAAATAATACAATATTAAAGTCGGTGAAGTAAATGATTGAGATAATTATCCGAGAAAATTTACAAAATAAACTAACAGAACCTGTTGGACTTGAAAAACAATCAGCAGGTACCGGTTCATATGTTGTCATTGAAAAAACATCAAGCGGAAAAATAAATCATTTACCAACCGCTACAATAGCGTTTCAATCTTATGGAAATACACTTTATAATGCTGCTGAATTGAATGAAAGAGTAAAGCAGGCGGTAGAAAGTTTGATTGAATTAGATGAAATTAGAGGAATAGATCTAAACAGTGATTATAATTTCACAGACACAACAACAAAAGAGTATCGTTATCAAGCGGTTTACGATATTCGATATTATTAGGAGGTATAAAATATGAGTAATGCACAAAATGTTACAACAGCAAAACCGAAGATAGGTGGTGCAGTTTATTCTGCACCATTAGGAACAACATTACCAAAAGATGCTACAACTGAATTAAGTAATGAATTTAAAAGTTTAGGATATATTTCCGAAGATGGTATGACGAACGAAAACACTCCAGAATCTGAAAACATTCCAGCTTGGGGCGGAGATATTGTTGCAAGTGCTCAAAAAAGTAAAGAAGATACATTTACTTATACGTTGATTGAAGCGTTGAACGTAAACGTGTTAAAAGAAGTCTATGGAGAAAGCAATGTTACTGGTGATTTAGAAACAGGAATTGAAATTAAAGCTAACTCTAAAGAATTAGAAGAGCATTGCTTAGTTGTAGATATGATTTTTAAAGGCGGGGTATTAAAGCGTGTTGTGATTCCTAGTGGTAAAGTATCTGAAATTGGCGAAATCGAATACAAAGATGATGAAGCGGTAGGTTATGAAACTACTATTCAAGCAATTCCAGATACAGAAGGAAATTCACATTATGAATATATCCAGAAAGCAAAAGGAAATGAAGAGGGAAACTAATGAAGGGGATTGGCGAAGGAGCAGTAGGGGATAATCTTGAGATAGATTAAACCTGAATGTCAATTCCCTTATTTAAAAGGAGGATAATTAGTATATGTCACAAAAAGATAATGAAATCAAAGGTAAAACAAAATGCGGTTTTGAATATGCAGTACCCAAAGAAAATATTGATAACTATGAATTAGTCGAATTGTTAGGAGAAGCACAAGAGAACCCTCTTTTGTTTCCACGAGCGGTAACGATGTTTCTTGGTAAAGAACAAACGGAAAAACTAAAAGATCATGTACGAACCGAAAGTGGAATTGTTCCAGCAGAAAAAATGACTATTTTAGTAATGGAAATCATGGAAGATCAAAAAGAAACAAAAAACTCTTAGTCCTCGCCAGAATGATTAGAACTGACGAGGATGCATTGATATGTGACCTCGCAGAAACTTACCAAATATACGATTATAGACAGCTACCAGCAAGTTTGGTAGCTGTTTTTTCATATGGACTGAAAGAAGATTCACGCATAAAAATGAAGCTAAGTAATCAGTCTGTTTCTTTAGATTCTTTGTTGTTAGCCAAAATTGCCGACAATTTAAGTACACTTGTTTGGTTTCAAACAGAGGACGGTCAAAAAGGTAAAAATAGACCTAATTCGTTGATGGAATTACTAACAAATGGTGATAACAAGAAAAAGGATAATGATGTAGTCGTATTTGAAACTGGTGAGGACTTTAAGAAACAAAGACTCCGTTTGATAAAAGGTGGTGAGTAAATGGCAACAGAATTAGGACAAGCATATGTACAAATAATGCCATCCGCAAAAGGAATTAGTGGATCTATACAAAAAGCAATCAATCCTGAAGCAACTTCTGCTGGTAAGAGTGCTGGTATGAACATAGCAACTAATATCTCTAAATCGATGGGTAGTTTAGGGAAAACACTAACAAAGAGTATTACTTTACCAGTTGCTGGAGCAGTAGCTGCTATAGGTGGTATGGTTGGCGCTTTTGGTTGGGGAAGATTAGTTGGATTAGACTCTGCTCGTGCACAGTTGCAAGGTTTAGGTTATGACGCTGAATCAGTAGAACGAATTTCATCATCTGTAAATGATGCAATTCAAGGTACCGTCACAACAATGGCCGAAGGTGTTTCCGTTGCAGCAGGAGGACTTGCAGCAGGAGTAAAAGAAGGTGCTGAACTAGAAAAGTATATTCAATTAGTTGGTGATGCGGCAGTAGGTGCAAATCGTCCAGTTGAAGAAATGGCACAGATATTTAACCGAGTGCAAGGTTCTGGAAAATTAATGACAATGGAATTGAACATGATCGAGCAAGGTATGCCAGGGTTTGCACAAGCAATGGCTGACCATTTAGGGGTACCACAAGATGAATTCCGTAAAATGGTAACAGCGGGCGAAATATCTTCAAAAGACTTCCTTACAGTTATGGATGATTTTGCCGGTGATATGTCAGATGCTTATGCTAAAAGTTGGAAAGGTATGGTTTCTAACACAAAAGCATGGATCGGTATTATTGGTGAAAATATTTTAAGTGGTGTGTTTGAACAATCGAAAGAATCAATCGCTGAATTCATGGAGTTTTTAAAATCTGATAGTGTTCAAGACTGGGCAAAACAAACAGGTGAAACGATTGGTGAAGCATTCACAAGCCTGATAGAAACAGTAAAAGATGCAATAACTTGGTGGAGTGAATTAGATGGTGCAACAAAAAGCCTTATTGGTAAAATTGCAGGTATTGCAGTCGTTGCTGGGCCAATTCTAATGACACTAAGTAAAATTGTAGGAGTAGTATTAAGACTAGCCCCATTATTCAAAATTTTAGGTGCTGCAATAGGAGCGTTAACTTCTCCGGTTGGATTGGTTATTGCTGCAATAGTTGGAGCTGCTGCTTTAATTTATGTGTACTGGGAACCTATAAAAGACTTCTTTATCAACATGTGGGAAACGATAAAAGAAACCGCAATTGGTGTATGGGATTCAATCATGAATTATTTAGAACCAGTTATTCAATCGATTGTAGACTTCGCTATGGAAATTTGGGGAACTTTTGTTGATTTTTGGCTTGAACATGGCGAAATGATTAAGGAAGCTGTGACAAATGTCTGGACAGTCATTGAAACGGTTGTAACAACTGTAATCGATACGATTGTTATGGTGATCCAATGGTTAGCTGACATTGTGTGGGAAATAATGAAGTTTATCTGGCCATTTGTTGAAATGTTAATTATTGATACATGGAATGCTATAAAAAATGTAATCAGCGGTGCAATTGATGTGATACTTGGAATCATTCAATTTTTCTCAGCTCTATTTACGGGAAATTGGAGAGAGCTTTGGGAATCGATTAAACAAATATTAAGTGGTGTTGTCCAAGCGTTATGGGGCCTTATCAATTTATGGTTTGTTGGCAAGATACTTAAGCTTGGTAAAACATTCTTCAATTTATTTAAAGGTGTTTTCCGTTCTGGATGGAATGTCATTAAAAATATATTCACATCGTCATTAGGAGCAGTGAGAAATGTAGTGTCAACGGTATTCAATGCTATCAGAAGTGTTATAACTAGCATCATGAATGGTGTAAGAGGAACGATATCCAATATAACAGGTAGCATTAAAAGTAGATTTACTAGCATATTTAACGCTCTGAAGGGCATTGTATCTGGTGCGTTTAATGGTGTTAAATCAGCAATTAAAACTGGTATTACTGGTGGATTAGATATCATCAAAAACATGGCAACAAAATTCTTTAATGCCGGTAAAAACATTGTAACTTCGATTGTTGACGGTATAAAAGGCTCTATTGGTAATGTCGGTAAAGCAATGGGCGATCTAGCTGGTAAAGCACGGAACTTCTTACCATTTTCACCACCGAAAGAAGGACCTTTACGAGACATCATGGATGTTAAGTGGGGCGAAACAATTTCGGGTGGAATTGTAAAAGGTGAGAGTGTAGTAGCTAAGGCGATGGATAATCTGCTGGATCCAAAGATTAAATTTAGCGACAACAAGGCTACTTTGCATAATAACTCTAACTTATTAGAAGCTACCTTAGAACAAAATTATTTATTGTCTAAAATACTTGAAAAAGATAACACAGCAGTTGTTGCATTTGATCCAATATACAATGAGACGAAAAAACGAATGAACAGAGATAAATATTCTAGTGCTAAGCAAAGGAGGCGGCGATAGGGGGATGATATTTAATGGAATAGAAAAAGAATATATTACACCTACAATTGGAAGAATACGTCCTTTTTTCGCTCCGCTTATTAGAGAAGGAAAATTCGATAATCAGTTAGTGAAAACGGATAGAGGACACCGAATAATTGAAGTGCCAATATATATCACATATGGCAATTTGGAAGAATTTAGAACGTTAACAGAAGATATAGCAGATTGGTTAGTCCATGACGAGCCAAAGCCGCTTATATTTAAAGACGATCCGGACCGCATGTATTTTGCACTAGTAGATGACACGATGGAAGAAGAATCGGTATATCAAAAAGGTGCAACAACAACCATAAAAATCATCTGTGGTTATAAATACAGCTTAGAAAAAACGCTAGAAGCATCTGGCACTCACAACATCAAAGGTCACAAATCGACATTTTGGAAATCACATACAACATTCACGTCAAGCGCTAGTAAGTATATTCTCGAATTTAACACAATCGGCACAAAAGAGTTAAGAAGCATTAACCGCTTAGAAATTAATTTTGACTTTGTAAGTGGCGATGAATTAGATATTGACTTTCTCAAACGTAAAATAACCGTAAATGGAAACGACATATCAAACACGTTATCGATTATCAACAGTAATTACATGGAGTTACCGATTGGCGATGTAAGGTTTAACGCATCAGAAGAAACAGTAATAACGTATCGAGAAAGATATTACTAGAAAGGAGGATAACATGGCGATTAGTGGAGATTATGAATACGATATATACGGAGACTTTGCGCGAATAATTAAATATAACGGTAATGATAAACACGTTGTTATACCGGACGAGTTAGGCGGGAAGCCGGTTGAAATTATAATGACAGCATCCTCTATTTCGGAGGGAGCGTTTGCCAATAAAGGAATTGAATCGGTTACTTTACCGAAAGATTTGAGAGGTATAGGAAGCTACGCTTTTGCCTTCAACGCCATATCGGAAATAACACTTCCTGAATCATTTGAAGACATGGATCGGGCCGTGTTCTTAGGAAACAAGATAAAACACGTCTATTTCCCGAAAAACGTAAACGGCGTTACTGGCGCATTCGACGTCCGCTATCTCGAATCTATCGAAGTAGATGAAGCTAATACGCATAACTACGTCGTCGACGGGAAAGCGATGCTCGCAAGTGGTAACGATTGGCTACGGCAAGCGACTAACTCATTGTATATTCCCGACGATACCGCTCGAATAATGCCCTACGTGTTCGCCAATATCGACGTTGATGTGTTCGAATTGCCCGAGAACTTTGTCGGCGAGCCATTAAACAATTCTTTTTATAACGCTAAAATAAATGAATTTGTCGTTTGGAATCCTTACGTTGACTTTTATAGTAATCGGGAACAAACGGACTATTACGACATATTCGGCCCAGACGCAGAAATAGGCGTCATCGTAGCGGACTCCGGCTCAACCGCAGAAGAACTAGCCGACCATTTCGATATACCTTTCCGAAGGCTATCGATAGATGTCGTAAGCGTTGAGCAACCACCGAAGATAACGGCAGATATTTACGACTATATAGAATTGCCCGAACGTGTGACGGTGTATTTAAACTACGCAGACCCACACGACGCCAAAGTCGAATGGGACGACGTACCCGAAGTCGAAGGCACGCATACGGTAGAAGGTACGCTATCACTACCGGGCGATATTCGTAACCCCGAAAACTTGCAACCGTCTATCGAAGTAGAAGTATTGCAATTAAATGTAGTTGAAGTCGAATCGCTGAATGATGTTTCAATCGATTATGGGGAGTATTACGAGCCACCTAGTCAATTACTAGTCGCTTATGGTGGCGGTAATATTGACGATAACAACTATATTAATATGGCTTGTGCTAATTGGGAACAGGGTTATTGGGTAAATATAATAGGTGGAGAGTCTACAAACACACTACCTCGAACAGTTAGGACAAGTGGTTTTTTCAATATTAGACAGAATGAAAAGTATACTTTGCATGCTTATGGTAATTATGAGGCGGTTATAAGTTTATACAATGATGATGGATATTACACTAGGTATCGAGCAAGTGAAAATAATAGTACTACATTTACTACGGATAATGACACGCTAAAAGTAAGTGTATATTTCACTACAGCAAATACAACAAATGACGATATTTCTAGTGATATGGTTGGTAACGAGCTAAAAGCTAAATTAACAAGAGGGAACGACAACTACACATCAAACAGAGTCGAATTAACTGATGTTTCTTGGGATAGTTATGATGAATTAATCGAAGGGGAGCAAACGATAAAAGGCGATTTACTCATTCGTGATATTTACAAGAATACGGACAACTTACAAGCCGAGTATAAAATAACGGTAGAAAAACGTAGCGTAACAAGCGTTGACGAAATAGCAAACCAAGAAGTCGAATATACTACTAGTTTTGACATGCCGTCAGAAGTCGAAATAACGCTTGATAATGACGAAGTGTTGTTGGTTGATGTAATAGACCTAGAGCGCACGAAAACAACTCACAGTGACGCTTATTTCACACACACATACGAATATAAATTAAACGTACCCGAAGAGTATATATACACAGATACAACCTACTCATTTACGATAAAAGTAAACAAGCGCTACATAACATCTGTTAGTAGTATTAGTGATAGAGATGTATCGTTTGGTACACCTTTTAATGAGTTGCAACTACAATCTACTGTTAGTGTAGAGCTATCAGACGGTAGCACAAAACGATATAACGTTGTGTGGGATAGTAGTGGGTATAGTCCTAACTTAACAGAGGCTCAAACGATTAATGGCGATATAGTTGTTAGCGATGACGATATAACGGTAAATAAGGATAACCTACAAGCTAGTATCACATTAAATGTACAAGAGCCGTATGTAGAATCAAAGCAACCTGAGGAATCGCAAGAGATTTACATTTTCGACAAAGACGACAAGTTTTTGAATGTTTTATCAGTCGATAACGGTTTAATCTCAACATATTATAAAGAGTACGTAAACGAGATACCAGACGAACCGTTTAAAATGGAAGTCGATAGCGAGTCTGAATTAATCTCAATCATCAAAGAGGAAAATCAATTAGCCTTTTACGTTAATGTTTCGGCGTTGGGTGTGAAAGAAAAGCAATTAAAGTTATTCCGAATTAAAGAAGTAGATGAACGTTACGATGGCATGGGTTATATAGTTGAAGTGTTCGCAGAGCCTTCGTATTTAGAGTTATACGACCACTTCATTGAAGATAGACGTATTGATAACGGGAATGTACAAACCGCCTTAGACAGAGCGTTAGAAGGCAGTAGGTGGATTGGACAAAGTTTTTTATCAACAACAAGCGAAACAACAAATTTTTATTGGATTAACGCAATGGAAGCATTGAAAAAAATAACCGATACTTGGGGCGGAGTTTTAACGGATATTATTGTATTAGATAGTAAAAACGATATTAATTATAAAGCTATCTTTTTATTACCACGACTAGGAAGCGAGAATGGCTTACTCATCCAACCCGATTACAATGCAGAAACAATCGAAAGACGCACACTATCTTATCCTATTACTGGAGTATGGGGGCAAGGTGCTTCACTCGAACTAGAGGACGAAGAAGGCAATGCAACAGGTGGTCATAGTCGTTATATTACATTCGAGGACGTAGAATGGCAGAAGTCGAAAGGCGACCCAGTCGATAAGCCGTTAGGTCAAAAGTGGGTAGGCGACCCGAATGCATTAGCTATTTATGGATATAAAGACGGTAATAGTCGCAAACACAGATTCGGACACTTTAGCAACCAAGACTACGAAACCCCCGAAGAATTACTATTTGCAACGTGGGAGTATTTACAAGCTAATAAACATCCCGAAGTAACGTATGTATTTGAAATACACGAAACAGAAAAGCCGATATTTTTAGGAGACACCGTTGTAGCATTAGATAGACATTATGGCAAACCTATCGAAGTACAAGCAGAGATTAGCGGATTAGAATATGACATACTACGACCTGACGATAAAACAATCATTGTAGGCGACCATAAATCGCTACGAGATCCGACTGATAAAGTGATAGACGACTTGAACGACAGATTGGACGGAGTGGAAGAAAGACCATCACGAGTTGATGAAAACTCTTATCCGAATAAAAAACCTTCAACACCTATCGAAGTAATCGCAGAAGGTGGCTACCGTAACATTGACTTGTATTGGCGTTATACTGACGAAATTTACGTCAAGAAATACGAAGTCTACGGAAGTACAATAAAAGACTTTGCTCCATCTGAAAACAATTTATTGTGGAGTGGTGATGTATCGGCAATGACACATACCGCCGATATGGACGAAACATGGTATTTCCGAGTAGCAGCGGTAAACTATCACAATAAACGCAGTGAATATTCTGCACAAGTAAGCGCAAGTACAGCGAGAGACATTTCACCCGATATTTTATTCGGAAGTATCAAGGCAGAACAACTAGAAGATATGCTTGATTTAGCGGGTAAGCTAGATGAAGGTACGCTTGATTGGATAGCGGATGATACCATCGAACGTATCGATGTCACGCAATTAGGTATCGAAGAAATGATAAACGATATCACGTCAAATCTAGCGAATGACATTGCACACTTAGTCGATAGGGCGGATGGTATAGACGGCGAATTAACGACTGTATTTAGCGAATTAGATGACATTGAAGGTCAATTCACGCAAGTCATTAATAATATATCGAATATTGACGGAGTTATCGAAGAACATGAAAGCTTAATCGAACAAAACGAGCAAGCGATACTTGAACGTGTCACACACAGCGAATTAAATAGCGTAGAAAACACCTTCAATCAATCGATAGCAGAAGTGGAGACTCGTGCCAATGAAATTAGCAACAGAGTAACGCAAGTGAACACACGTATCGATAACATTGATTTAAGTGGTACAAACTTCATTAGTCATTTGCCCGAAAATTGGGAGCAAGGGTTTTGGGCGAACGTCAACAATGGGGGAATCACAAACTCACAAAACAACATTGCAGTATCGAAAAAATTAAGGTTGCAAAAAGGTACTACTTATACATTAACTTCTTACGGAGATTATCAAGTGTACATCAGAATTTACAACGAAAACGGGAATTACGCATTGCAATATGTGGCGGAACCTAATGAGAGTAGAACATTCACCTTATCCCAAAACTTCGGTAGTGCAGGTGTTTATATTCGTAATTACCGAGCAATAGAAACAGGAAGTGCGCAACCCGTCAATCCGAACATGGTAGGTACAGACATCAAAGTTAAACTATCATTGGGTAACGAAGAAAGCGGATGGACCCCTAATCTTGACGACACAGGCGAGTTAGTGTCACAAGTACAAACGTATGTAGCCGAGTTTACTATTAGAGCAGATAGCATAGAGCAAACAGTCGCAAGTATCGAAGAAGATATTGATGGTATTCATACGCAATTTACAACGATAGAGCAAGAGATTGACAACGTATTGATTGCTGCTAAGTCGTATACAGAAGATGAACTAGGAAACGTGACAGATGAGATAATCTCTTATATCAACGTTAGCCCCGAAGGCATTGCGATTAGTGGCGATAGAATCAGAATAAGTGGACAAACAGAAATTGAAAATGGAGTTATCGGTACTGCTGCTATTGCTAATGCTGCCATTGATAAAGCACACCTTAAAAACGCTATTATCGACAACGTACACATTAACAACATGAGCGGTAACAAATTAATCGTAGGTAGTGTTAATGCTGATAAGTTAAACGTATCTAATCTAAGTGCAGTATCTTCAAATTTAGGTACTGTTACAGCAGGTATATTACGCTCACGTAACGATAACATGGAGCTTAACCTTAACAGCGGTACTTTACGAATGAGTCGTGCTAATTTTGAATTAGGTAGTGGGGCGATTATTAAGTTTACGTCTGTCGGTAACAAAATAGAGTTTACATCGGTGGATGGAGGTATTTATCGTACTAGTGGTATGGGTGTTGGACGAGGTTCAAGTGGCTACCCGTTTTCTTACTTAGGTACTACAGGAGATTCGTCGCTTGATTCGCTAAGTCAATACTTTACGGGGATAATCGTAGCAACTACGAGGAGTATATCCGAAGGTGGAACAAGTTCTTTCGTTGGTAATCGTTGGGAATTTAGAAACAAAGCGACTGGATATAATAAAGGTATGACAATAGATTGGACAGGAAGTAGTCCATCTATTAGGACATTAAACTCTAGCTCTCACGATTACACTTTCGGTGTATTGAGAAGATTATACGGTAAAAACACATTGACTTTCACGAATTACTACAACGAATCTAGTGGTTGGGTAATGGAAACAGCTTACACAGGCGGAGGGACAGACATCACATTCAGAGGTGCGAATGGCGGTAGTTATAACTACCAAATTGGGGCTAGTCAGTCTTACAACCGCATACGTAATATTTATCTACGAAACAACCCGAACGTATCATCTGATGAGCGATTAAAGCGCAAAATCAGAGATAATCATTTAGGCTTAGCATTTGTCAAAGACATATCTACTAAGTCATTTATTATGAATAGTGATAAAGATGACAAAGTGCAACTTGGTTTTATCGCGCAACAAGTACAAGAAACACTGATCAATCATAATGCTAGTCACTTGTCAATCATTCAAAAAGGCGATGATGGTATGCTAGGCATGGAACACACGCAAATGATTGCGCCTTTATACAATGCAATAGGCGAGTTAGATAGCAAGTATGAAACACGAGTTAGCAAGCTAGAACGAGAGAATAAACAACTAAAAGAACGTGTCGAGATATTAGAGGCGGCTTAATAAGTCGTCTCTTTTAATTTAAAGGAGAGGATAAAATGAAGATTAAAAATAAAGACTTAGCAAACGTGATTAACTTTTTAGATGGCGTAAAAGCAAAGGGATTGAAGTCAATCCACCGCACACGAATTACAAACAAATTAAAAAGTAAATTTGAAGAGTTGGGCGAAGCGCAGAAACAATTACAAGATGAGTTTAAAAACGATAAAGAAAACTATTTAGACGAAATGAAAAAGCTATTAGATGAACATGTGACGATTGATGATACAGATAGCAAAGTATACATTGAGTCGCTTAAATCATTGATTAAAGACGTATTGGATGATGAAGAACAAGAGTTTAACGATGGCGATGCATTAGGCTTAGAAGTCGTATATACAGTATTAGAAATGGAGTGATAATATGAGCGAAAAGTTAACTATCACAGGCATTACGCTAATTGGCGAACAAGCCGCAAAAGTTAGATATAGACGTACAACAACCGTTAAAAGTGGCTACTCAAACTATGAATACGAGTCACATACAAACGGTCATATCACATCAAGTCAATTTATGGAGTTTATTAATTGCGATGAAATAAGGGATATTATAGCCGAACGATTGAAGGATGATTTTAATAGTGATGATAACACGGAAGAAGACGACGCTGAATAAGCGTTATTTTTTATGCACAAAAAACAACTAAAAGGAGTTGAATAAATAATGGGAGGAATTAATTTGGAAAACCTAGAAATCGTACACTTATATTTATTCGGTGGAGTTAAGTTTTTACACTTACTCTTACTACTTATGGCATTGGATATCATAACAGGATTAACCAAAGCAACAAAGAAAGGAAACTTATGGAGTCGTAAATCATTATTTGGTTTCGCTCGAAAATTACTCGTGTTAGTAATGATCATTGTCGCTAACGTAATAGACCAAGTTTTACATTTGGACGGAGCATTAACATTTGCTACTGTCCTTTTTTATATCGCAAATGAAGGGTTATCTATCGTCGAAAACATGGCGCAATTAGGTGTGTTAGTGCCAAAGAACATTGCCGAAAAATTAAACAGCATTGAAAGTGAAGGACAATCACTTGGCGAAGAAGTAAGGGAAGAACTGACAGGTAATAAGGTTGATAGACAATTGAAACAGAAAGGGGAAGATAAATAATGAATATTCGTAAACATATCGTACCCACACACACTGCAAATAAAGTCACTTATGGCGGTGATAACACAAAGGAATACATTGTTATTCACGAAACAGATAACACGTCTAAAGGAGCAAATGCGGACGCTCACAGCCGATTGCAATATAACGGTAACAGTAGACAAGCTAGTTGGCATTATCAGACAGACGATAAAGAGATTGTACAATCATTTAGCGATAACGCTCAATGTTGGCATGCGGGCAATATGTCATATAACAAGACATCGATCGGTATTGAAATATGCGTAAATAGTGACGGTAATTATAAAAAAGCAGTCGATAACGCTATTGAGTTAACGAAATATCTGATGGCTAAATACAACATACCTAAATCACGAGTAGTGCAACATAACCGAGCGAGTGGCAAGAATTGCCCACGTAATCTAAGAAGTGGCGCAAAGGGCATCACATGGAGTCAATTCTTAGCTAAATTAGACGGTAAACCATCAAGCAATAATAACGCATCGAAACCTACTCCAAAGCCGAGTAAGCCATCTAAAAAGAGTTTTCAATGGGTAGGTACAAACGACAAAGGTAAACGTATTGAATCTATCTATAAAGGTAAAGATAAACTAAACTTTTACGATGGTCCACGTTGGACGAACCCAACAGGTACATTTGGATATGGCGAAGGTTGGAAAGTGGATAATCTTTATCGTGTAAATGGATCACTTATGTATCGTGTACAAAATTCACAAGGTAAATTATACTGGATAACTGCATCACCTAAGTATGTAAAAGTAACCAACAAAACATATAAAACAAGCAAACCGAAGTCTAAAGCGATTAAAGCAGGTCAAACAGTCACATTGAAAAAGACTGCTAAGAAATTTACTACTGGAGAAAATATCGCTGCTAGTGCTAAAGGTAAAAAATATACCGTCCACCAGGTGAGCGGAAATAAAGTATTATTAAAGTCTGGTAACAGTTTCATAGGTTGGGTACTTAAATCTGACGTAGTATGATATAATTTAATAGCAGTCCGCAACTTGATAAGCCACCTACATAATTGTGGGTGGCCCTTTTTTATGCTTATTATTTTGTTTAACTTTCCATCACGACAATGATGGAAAATTAAAACAACCAGTCAATAACTATCTCGTCTTCAGATATAGTTATGTTATTAATCAATTTAAAAATAATGGCTTGTTGTTTTCCTTCACTCAAATTCTTAAAGTCTTTAAGCGATGATATAGTCTTCTTCACTTCACTTTTATCCACCTTGTTGTCGCTCAACTCGTCAATTCGTTTTTCTAAACTATTCCTCTTTGCATTAAATTCATCTATTTTCTTCTTAATAACTTCCGTTGGAACATTACCCAACGAATACAAATCAACCATATTTGATACTTGATCGTTTATTTTATTTAACTCTTTCTGTAATTTACCGATTCGATTATCCTCTTTTTTATCAACCTTCACATCTGATAACTTCAATTTACTAACCTTTTCTATAATTTCATTCTCAAGTAATTCTTTTCTAATTGCCTTGCTAGGGCAGTTTTTATCTCTTACCATATGTGCCGGTACCCCTCGCTTAGAATAACATGTATAGTACCTATATTTAGCACTTGATGACTGGCCTGACATGCCAGCGGAACAATATCCACACGTTAACAAACCAGACAGTATATAAGGAGAACGTTTCGTAAATCTCCCTCGTCTTTTACTTATCATTTTTTGTACTGCATCAAATTTACCTTCATCAATTATAGGCTCATGCCGCCCTTTAAAATGTTGGTTATCAAATTTAACATAACCTTTGTATAATTGACGTTCTAACACTTTTCGTACAACAGATGCACCAGACAATACATTAGGAAATTTATCCTTTACATCAATGTATAACGATTCCGTCCCCTTACCATTCATATATTCATCGAAAATATAACGTACGCATTCTGCTTCATATTCATTTACTACCAATTCACCATCTACGTAATTGTAGCCTATTGGTACTTTTTTAGATGACCCACCATGATAATACCCTTCTTTCGCTCTAGCAAGTCTACCCATGGAAGTACGTTCATTTATCTGCTCACGTTCTAACTGAGCAAATACGGATAGTATACCTATCATTGCCCGTCCAAATGGTGTGGACGTGTCGAATGATTCACTTAGACTGATAAAATCTACATTGTTTTTTAAGAATACTTCTTCTATTAAATAGAGCGTGTCTTTTTGACTCCTAGATAACCTATCCAATTTATGAACAACTACCCCATCCACACTAGATATATTATCAATCATTTCTTTTATTGCAGGCCTATCAATATTTGCTCCACTATATCCACCATCTGTATATGTTTTTACGACTGTATAATCTTTCGACTTAGCATAGGAAAGTAAACGTTCTTTTTGTGATTCGATTGAATAACCTTCTAACTGTTCTTTTGTCGATACCCTTATATATAGAAACACCTTCACAATATCACTCCTATAAAAAAAGGAGGATAGCTAGTCCCCCTCATGATTAAAACCTAACGTTAGTCTTTAATCCACATTTACAATATAAGTAACAACCTTCCCGTGGATCTGAATATCATCATTAATGCTATACTCATGCTCACTGTGTGCGTTATTTGTACTGTTTGGCTTAAATACAAGTGTTTCTCCATACTTGTGATAGTGTTTAACGCTATACTCTCCATTCGTGCTATAAACGACTATATCACCGTTTTGCAACTCATCAGTATTACTTACAGGTTTGATTGCTATGAGTGAGCCATCTTGCATAAGATTGTTCATGCTGTCTCCTGAAATGCGAGCGAAAAATATCTCACGATCATTTGCATATCTTCCTAACACTTCATCTGATATAGATATTTTAGATGCTTCAGTCATACCGTCAACTGTTAATGGTAAGCCGGCTGATATTGCAGTGGGGAAGTAAGTGTGTTCATTACTAGCGGATAAAACAACTTCCTCATTATATGGAAAGAAGTCATTAATTGAAACCTCCAGTATATCTGCCATTCTAAAAAGAATATCTTGTTCAGGTTCATTTGTACCTTTTTCGTAAGAAGAAATAGTATTATGTTTAACACCTAACTTTTCTCCTAGTTGTTTTTGTGTCATTTTCCTTTTCTTCCTTATATCCCTTATTCTACTTCCTACAAATTCATTAATTTTTCCCTTCATTATATATACCTCCCTTCTCTTACATTCATTATATCATACTTCATGAAGTTTTGTAATGTATTTATCATAATAAAATAAAATAAATTCATGAATTATGAAAAAAGGCTTGCATTTTGTAGAACCTTCATGTATTATGAAGTTAGTCAATAAGAAATTGATCGAAACGAGGTGAAATAATGCAACAGAAAACATTAGCATCAATTAGACGTAGTGAGAACATATCGCAAAGAGAAGTAGCTGAGTTGATTGGCGTTGCTACTGAAACGTACAATAATAAAGAGCTTGGCAAAACTCAATTTAAGGCAAGTGAAATGTTCATCATTGCAGCTTACTTTGGTAAAACTATTGAAGATATTTTTTTACCACCAAACTTCATGATTCATGAAGTTAAAGAAAAAGAAATTGTATAGGAGGATTAAGAAATGAAAAGCGAACTAGATAATACATGGGCAGGTTCTGGTACTCAATGGGCATTTTATGAAGTATACGAAAATGACAAAGAGTTATATAGAAATCATTCAACACATGTCAATCTAGCTTATGACTTTATGAGTAAAGAACAACGCAAATCATTGCATGGGCCAGTGAAAACTTATCACATTAGCGAATTGGAGGAATGACAATGAAAATAATCGATAGAGATGCAAAAGGAAATGTCATTGACCTATCAAAAGTGAAACTATCTACTAAACTATCGAAACAAATCATCAAAATAAAGAATGGTTGAAAGGAGAATGAAATTGTTTAATACATTAGCGACAGTCGTAATTTCTATGGGAAGTGGAGCACTACTGATGAAACAAGAATATCTATTAGCTATCGCAGCCCTTGGTGCAATTTACGTTATTTACATGATGGAGGTGGAAGAGGAATGAAAAAAGACGAGCATGGCAATCCAAGACACAATATAGCAGCGATGGGAGTTACGATTGGCTGCATGGCTTTAATTTTAATTATCGTGTTTCTGCTAGAAATATTTACGTCAGGTACAGTTGTTATTTCACACAATTGAAAGGGGGTGATTGAGTGAGACCACAAGAAGAAAAGTTTATTTTCGATATGATGCTGCAAGCATTATCTACGTATCATCATCAAATAACAACATTGAGTAAGCTGACATCTGAAAAGCTAGTAGAAAGAGATTTAAAAGCGATAGCGAAAGACATGGAGTCTTTAATTGATGCGAGTGAAATGGAACGAAGAAATTCTATTAGAGGTAAAATAAAAAACTCGCAACAGTCTGCCAACTGAAGCGAGCTTAGGAATAACTAACCAACTACATTATAACATGAAATGAGGTATTTGATAAAAAGTAACTTATTTATAGTAACAATCTATTGATAGAAAAGGAGAATAACTAACCGATGAACATTAAAATTAATAAATTAGAAATTGAAAATGTTAAACGAGTAAAAGCAGTAAAGATAGAGCCATCTGCCAATGGCTTAACTGTTGTAGGCGGAAAGAATAATCAAGGTAAAACATCTATATTAGATTCAATTGCTTGGGCATTAGGTGGTAATCGATTTAAACCAAGCCAGGCAACACGAGAAGGAAGCGTAATTCCTCCTAACTTAAAAGTAACTATGTCGAATGGCCTTGTTGTAGAACGCAAAGGTAAAAATAGTGATTTAAAAGTTACTGATCCAAATGGTGAAAAGGCCGGTCAACAATTATTAAATAGTTTTGTAGAAGAGTTGGCCATTGATTTACCAAAGTTTATGCATTCGACTAGTAAAGAAAAGGCGAATATCTTACTACAGATTATTGGTGTAGGTAGTGAATTACATCAATTAGAACAAAGTGAACAAGAAGCATATAACCAAAGACGTACGATTGGACAGATTGCTGATCAAAAGAAAAAGTATGCAGAAGAGCATACGTATTATCCAGATGCACCAAAGGATCTAGTGTCTGCAAATGATTTAATTCAGCAGCAGCAACAGATATTAGCTAGAAATGGTGAGAATCAACAAAAGCGCCAACGTGTAACTCAAATTAATCAACAATTCGAATTAGAAAAAGCTGAAATAGCACGACTAGAACAACAGTTAAATGAATTGAAGGCAAAGCATGAACAAACAACAAATGACCTTAAAATCGCTAGAAAAGATGCGCTGGATCTACAAGATGAATCGACAGATGAACTTGAAAATAACATTCAAGAAATTGATGAAATTAATCGTAAAGTACGTGCTAATTTAGATAAGGAAAAAGCAGAAGAAGATGCAAAAGATTACCGCAATCAATATAACAAGTTAACAGAACAAATTGACCAAATAAGAACACAGAAAACAGAGCTACTCACAAATGCAAATTTACCATTGAAAGAGTTATCTGTGGAAGATGGAGAGTTAATTTATAAAGGACAGAAATGGGATAACATGTCCGGTGCGGATCAATTAAAAGTATCTACTGCTATTGTACGGAAATTGAAACCAGGATGTGGATTTATTCTAATTGATAAATTAGAACAAATGGACCTGGAAACATTGGAGCAGTTTGGCAAGTGGTTAGAACAAGAAAACTTACAAGCAATTGCTACACGAGTTAGCACTGGAGAAGAATGTCAGATTGTTATTGAAGATGGGTATGTGGTTGGCCAAGAACAAATAGAGAAAACGGAGGAACAAGCACCACAAAATACAGTATGGAAACCGGGTGAGTTTTAAATGAATATAACGAAAGGTAGAAATGCAACAGCGCAAAAAGTTGTTTTATACGGTACAGAAGGAATTGGTAAGTCATCACTTGCAGCGCAATTCCCAGACCCTTTATTTATTGATACAGAAGGTAGTACTAATAATATGGACGTTGCACGAATGGACAAGCCGACAAGTTGGGAGTTTTTAAACCAACAAATCGATTGGGTAAAAAATAATAAACCATGTAAAACATTAATCATTGATACATTCGATTGGGCCGAGCATTTAGGCATTCAATTTGTTGTTGCTCGTGGAAAAAAGAAAAGTATTACTGGATTCGGATACGGAGAAGGTTTTATTCAATTAGAAGAAGAAGCGGGGAAATTGCTAAATAAATTATCGGATGTAATTGAAGCAGGTATACACGTTGTATTAACTGCACATGCAAAAATTGTCCGCTTTGAAGCACCAGATGAGTTTGGAGCATATGACAGATATGAATTGAAATTAGGTAACAAAACTACTGCTAAAACCGCTTCACTTGTAAAAGAGTGGGCCGATATGGTGCTATTCCTAAACTACAAGACACAAAGTGTTGCAACAGATGATAAAGGTACAAAATTCAAAGGGCAAGGTGGCACACGAACAATGTATGCTACACATCATCCCGCATGGGATGCAAAGAATCGTCATGGTTTACCGGACGAAATGCCAATGGATTATAACCAAATAGCACATATATTTAATGAACAAATAGCAGAACCAATGCAGCAACAACCTGTAAATAATACAACTCAAGTTGAAACACAAGCAGAACCGCAACATGTAACACCAGAAGAAGTAAAAACGATTGAGGAAACTGCAAGTGTAGCACCGACTGAAAGTAATGTATCAATCGATACTAATATACCACAAGCATTACGTGATCTAATGAAGCAGCATAATGTATCAACAGAAGAAATTCAGATTGTGGTTAGTCAAAGAGGTTACTATCCAATCGATACACCAATTACAAATTATGATAGTAATTTCATAGATGGTGTGTTAGTTGGAGCATGGCAACAAGTATATGAAATGATTTTAAAAGCAAGAGAAGAATCACCAATACAATAAACATTTAAATTATTAGGAGGATATTTATAATGACAAATCAAAACGAAAGAGCATTTGAATGGGATGACGAAATACAAGAAAGTGGACCAGACTTTACACTATTACCAGAAGGTGATTATAACTTTGAAGTAACAAAATTTGAGCGTGGTCGACATAATGGAAGTACAAATTTGCCTGCTTGTAATATGGCACTACTGACATTAAAAATTGATGGTGGTCAGCACGGCCAAACTACAGTAATTCACCGTTTGTTTTTACATTCGAAAACAGAAGGATTTCTATCCAACTTCTTTGAAGCAATCGGACAAAAGCAAGAAGGTGAACGTGTGAAAATGAATTGGAATGCAGTACCAGGGGCTAAAGGTCGTTGTAAGTTAGAAATTAATGAGTATACGAACAATGATGGCCAAGAAAGAAAGAATAACCAAGTAAAAACATTCTTGCCATATGATCCTAGTCATCATCAAGGACAACAACAGCAACAAGCTCCACAGCAACCGCCAATGAATCAAGCACCATTTCCAGGTGGAGGACAACAACAGCAACAAGGTGGATATACACCAGGTAACTTTTAATTCATAGGAAGGGGATGGACATGGAACTTAGAAAATACCAAGAAGAAGCAAGACAGTCTATCCATGATGAATGGAAGAGTGGCGTTAAAAATACGCTGCTCGTCCTTCCTACTGGATGTGGAAAGACAATTGTATTTTCAAAAGTAATCGAAGATAGAGTTAAATTAGGTGAACGTGTTTTAGTGCTTGCCCATCGTGGTGAATTGCTAGAACAAGCAGCAGATAAATTAGAACAATCAACTGGACTAAAAACTGCTACTGAAAAAGCAGAGGAAACATCATTGAATAGTTGGTTTCGTGTCGTAGTTGGAAGTGTACAAACATTAATGCGTGAGAAGCGGCTCCATCAATTTGATAAGGATTTCTTTGACACAATCATTATTGATGAAGCGCATCACACAATAGCAAACAGTTATTTACGTATATTAGAACATTTTGATGAAGCAAATCTATTAGGGGTAACTGCTACACCAGACCGTGGCGATATGAAAGACCTGGGACAAGTTTATGAATCACTTGCTTATGAATATACACTACCACAAGCAATAAAAGAAGGTTATTTAGCACCAATTAAAGCATTAACTTTACCACTAGAATTAGACTTATCGAGTGTAAAACAACAAGCAGGGGACTTCTCTACTCGTGATTTAGGTAATGCATTAGATCCATATCTTGAATCAATAGCAAACGAAATGATGAAGAATGCTAGTGATAGAAAGATAGTTGTATTTACACCATTAGTAAACACAAGCAAGAAGTTTGTCGAGATACTTAATCAAAAAGGATTTAGAGCAGCGGAAGTCAATGGCGAGTCAAAAGACCGCACAGAAATATTAGGAGATTTCGACAATGATAAATATAACGTGCTATGTAATTCAATGCTTTTAACAGAAGGTTGGGATTGTCCTAGTGTTGATTGCATTGTTGTATTAAGGCCAACGAAAGTAAGAGCATTATATTCACAAATGGTAGGACGTGGAACTAGGTTGTTTCCAGGTAAAGAGGATCTATTATTATTAGACTTCCTATGGCATACAGAAAGGCATGAACTATGTCATCCAGCACATTTAATTGCACATAACGATGAAGTAGCTGCAGCAATGACTAAACGAATTGAAGAAGCAGGTGTACCGCTCGATTTAGAATTAATTGAGGAAAAGGCAGAAGAAGATGTTGTAGCGGATCGTGAGGAAAAGCTAGCAGAACAATTGGCCGAAATGCGTAAACGAAAACGTAAATTAGTGGATCCATTGCAATTTGAAATGTCCATTAATGCCGAAGACCTAACTGGATATGTACCGGCCTTCGGTTGGGAAATGGGACCACCTACTGAAAAACAACAAAAAGAATTAGAAAAAATCGGTATATTACCTGACCAAATCGATAATGCAGGTAAAGCTAGTGTACTTTTAGATCGATTGAAAAAACGACGTGATGAAGGATTAACTACACCGAAACAAATTCGATTCCTTGAACAAAGAGGATTCCAAAAAGTAGGGACTTGGGACTTTGAAAATGCAAAGAAGTTAATCAATCGAATTGCTGCTAATGGTTGGAGATTACCAAATGGTATCAATCCGAAAGAATATAAACCAGAAGGGGTTAAACAACCTAGTGAAATGGGGTGGCATTAATGAATCTGGAAAACCTAATGCAAATGTTCCTGGAGGATATAAGAGCACAATTAATAGAAGTGATTTATTGTCACTATGAATATGGCTGTGATACTAGCTTAAGTGATGAAGATATGCTGAAATTACAAATCGATTGGGCAATTGAAAACAACGATAAAGAAAGATTTATGATGTTAAGCAAACATTTGAAAGAGTTGAGCGTATGAACAATACAAAAATAGACTTAATAAAACTATTAGATTATATAGATCCTTCCTTTTTAGATTACCTGGAATGGACACAAGTCGGTATGGCCTTAAAACATGAAGGCTATACCGCAAGTGATTGGGATATGTGGAGCAAACGAGATAGCCAGCGTTACCGTCCAGGTGAATGTTTCAATAAATGGACCACATTTGAAGGTGACGGTATTACGGGCGCAACGATTACCCAATTAGCAAAAGATAACGGGTGGCAACCAAAAGGAAATAATCCTGATCATGAACTTGATTGGGATGATGAAGTAGGCGGAGATTACAAGATAATCGACAAGAACTGGATTGAAGGAATGGAAATACAAGAACCTACTGAATGGAATCCAGTACGGGAAATGATTACTTACTTATCTACATTATTTGAATCAACGGAAAATGTAGGGTATGTCACTCAAACATGGGCAACAGATGATGGTAAACATTTACCAACGAAAGGTAATTGGGATAGAACAGCAGGAGAATTGATACAAGATTTAAATAAAGCCAATGGTGATTTAGGTAGTGTATTTGGAGACTATAACCCGGAAGCGGGTGCATGGATTCGTTTTAATCCATTAGATGGCCAGGGCGTAAAAAATGATAATGTAACTGATTATCGATATGCATTAGTAGAATCAGATTCAATGGATTTAGAAAAACAGAATGCTATATTACGAGAATTAGAATTACCTATTGCTGCTTTAGTATATAGCGGTAAAAAGTCGATACATGGAATCGTGAAAGTAGAAGCTAGTAACTATGAAGAATACAGAAAACGTGTTGACTACTTATATGACGTATGTCGTAAAAATGGTTTAGATATTGATAACCAAAATAGAAACCCATCACGATTATCACGAATGCCTGGCATTGAAAGAAATGGACGTAAGCAATTCATTATCGATACGAACATTGGTAAAGGTAGCTGGGAAGATTGGGAAGAATGGATTGAGGATATAAACGATGATTTACCAGAGCCAGAAAGTCTGACAGATATTTGGGATGATATGCCTGAAAAAGCACCACCATTAATAGAGGGATTACTTAGACAAGGTCATAAAATGTTAATGGCTGGTCCTTCTAAAGCAGGTAAGTCATTTGCATTGATTGAATTATCCATTGCTATTGCAGAAGGTAGACATTGGTTAGGTTGGCAATGTACAAAAGGAAAAGTATTGTACGTTAACTTAGAACTAGATAGAGCAAGTGCATTACACCGATTTAAAGATGTATATGGCGCGCTTGAATGGTCACCAGATGCAATTGAAAATATCGATATATGGAACTTACGAGGTAACTCGGTCCCAATGGATAAACTGGCACCAAAGTTAATTAGACGGGCCCAGAAGCGGAACTATATTGCAGTGATTATTGACCCAATTTATAAGGTGCTTACTGGAGATGAAAACAGTGCTGACCAAATGGCACATTTTACAAATCAATTCGATAAGATAGCAACTGAATTAGATTCAAGCGTTATCTATTGTCACCATCACTCAAAAGGTGGGCAAGGTAACAAGAAGTCAATGGACCGTGCAAGTGGTTCAGGAGTATTCGCACGTGATCCTGATGCATTAATCGACTTAGTAGAATTAGAGTTAAACGAGGAATTAATCAAGAATGAAGAAAACAAAGCAGCATGTACCGTATATGCGAAATATATCGAAAAGCATAACTTGAATTATTTTGATGAAAACGTAGGCGATGACGACTTACTGAGTGAAAAACAGATGCGGGATCATGCAGATAGAGCTATACCAAATCAATTACAGCAAGTTGAAAATGAAGTAAATGAAGCGAAGTTTAAAGTTAAAATTAGCAGCGCCTGGAGAGTTGAAGGGACACTTCGAGAGTATCCGAAGTTTGACCCTGTGAACATGTGGTTTAGATATCCGGTACATATAAATGATGAATCAGGTGTACTGAAAGATGTCGAGCCAGAAGGGGAATCACCTCCATGGAAAAAAGCAATGGGCAAGCGTAAGACGAAAAAAGATAGAAAACAAGAAAGAAAAGATGCATTTGAATCAGCATATGAAGCATGTTCGATAGATGAAAATGTAACAATTGAAGCACTTTCGGAATTTATGGGCGTAACTGATCGCACAGTTTGGAATCGAATAAAAGAACATGGCGGGTTCAAAGTTGAAGAAAATACAGTGACAAGAAAGTGATTTACTGAAAGGAAAAAAACATAATTTTTCAGTAGTTTCATTACTGAAAAAAACATGTTCTTTTCATTCTTTCAGTACTGAAAAATACATACTTTTTCAGTGTTTCAGTCACTGAAGAAAAAAACATGATTTTATGTTATTTTCAGTTACTGAAGAAAACCCTTATATATAAATATAAGATTGTTTCTTTCACTGTCGTTCAAGTCATGAGAAAAAAGTGGTGGGCTATGCAGTTGCCCGCCACACACATTTTCTCTTTCATGACGAAAGGTAAATTTCAAAAATAAAAAAGTAGGTGGACGAAATGGCTAACGCTTTTAGAAAAAGAAGTAAATTATTGGATGTTGCGAAAAATATGCCTCCAAGTTATCACACATTACCAGGTGTAGAATTTAATATAAAAAATAGTGAAGTAATAAATTGGTTAATTGATCAACCGGAAATATTAAACTTTTTATGGAATCAAATTAAGCAATCGAAGGATGTTTATTATGATCCGGTGACAAAGGTTTGGACTGGGGTAGATTGGGACGGAGAATAAAAAAACGAGGGTGAAAATATGAAACTTAAAAATGACTTAGAAGCTATCAAAAGAATTTTTATAGATTACCCAAGAATGTACGAAATAAAAAAAGAGGAATTAATAAAAGTAAGTAGTGAACGACAAGATATATTACATGCTTTAGAATTTGGAAAATTAAATGCAATTGAGATGTCAAAGTTAATGCGTGATTTAAAAGAAGTACAAATAAGACGTAGACAGATAAAAGATAATTTAGAAGTGCTGGATGAGATAAAGCGTTTTGCACATAACAAAATTAGAGAACGTGATTTAACAAACTTAATAAATAAAGTGCATCACATTATCGATAGAGAACGAAATTATAAAATGCGAGTTAGAACAGACCTGCAAGAAGTAGTGGAGGTAGATAACAATGGCTAATCTAAAAATATGGCAACTAACGCTATACGGAAATAAAGGTTATACCGTAAGAGCTGAATCAATTTCAAAAGCATTACAAACAGCATTTAAAAAAGGGATTAATACTAAGAAAGTTTACATGATTAAGCAAGTACCATTTCATCCATACAAATTAAAGGATGACGATATGGCGAATGAAAAAATAGATCTTCCAACTAGACCGGAAGTGAGCGTATGAAGAAAGGCAGCAAACCAAATGTAAATATCGAAATTTTAAAAGTGAAGAATGGACGAGCTACTGTAATTAGAGTATTCGGTAAGCGTTATGTGCTTGATATGAAAGGGGATGTGAGGAAATGAGTGAAAGACCAGTAGACGAGTTAGAACAACTGAAAAGTGCATTTGATGAATTAGATAGTGACTATGTAGATTTGCAGAAAGAAAACGAACGCTATCGGGAAGCGTTGGAAAACATTATGTATGCTTCAGCAACTATCTATTCACGAGAAATGATTAGTGCAATAAACCAAACAGCATTGAAAGCACTGGAGGAATCGGAATGACAATAGAACAAAAAATAGAGTTTTTGCTTCGGTATCATGAAAGTTTATTAAATAAAATGAAGGCTGACGTTATGAATGGCATAGGGAGGGATAGGGCATATAACAGAATGATAAAAATTGAGGTACAACTTGATATATTACTTGATATATTACTAGACTTGGAGGAATCATCATGAAATGTAAACGATGTGGAAATGAAAATGTTCATGGGGATTATTACTGCAGGGAATGTGAAACAGATCTAAATTTATATGGTCGCTACAATCCCAAGCTATGTTTAGAATGTCAATCATCACAGCGTAATAGGTCATCACAATATTGTGCAGATTGTAAGCAAAGATTAATTTTAAAGAGGGTTACAAGCAAATGATTAAATTTAATAAGTTTGTAAACGTCGTAGTTGGAGCTGTATTATTTGCATTTAGTTTAGTAGTAATTTCACTGTGCATATTTGTAATAACGTTAATTGCTTCAATGGCCATAGAAACAACAATCCATATAATAGATATGTTTTGAAAGGAGATTTTAAAATGAAGAAAATAATAACAGTTTTATTGATTAGTGTAATCGCAATAGTGCTAGCTGCATGTTCAGAATCAGATACGGTGAATCACAACATAACAAAGTCTGCTGATTCGTTTGAAGTAGACAGACGAATAGTGTTCTTTAATGGTATTACAGACAAGTATTTATTAACTATCGAGGGGTTATGTTCGCTTGATGTCGAGGATAACAACACTCTTCGAGTTACATGTAAAACAGACAAAGAAGAATACAAACGCCATTATCTAGGTTTAAGTGACAACGTAAGTTACTTTGTCGAACAAATAGACGGTGCCAATGTAGATCCATTTCACTATCGTGTGATATTCAGACCAGAAGAGATAATACCAGACATTGACATCCAAACAAGCAAATGATGTTCAGTAAGAATTTCATGCAAGAGAGTAGAAACACGATAATCGAAATACTAGAAGTAATACCAAACGAGAATTATGTACATGCAGTAATAACAACTAAACAATTCGGGCGGGTTGTTACTCGTCCGTATCAAATTAATAATAGTGATTGGAATAAAACTATATTGAGAGGGTGGATTGAATGACTGACATTACTACTGAATCAATAAAGATGTGGGCAAAAGAACGTGGATTACATACAGCTGATCCAGCAAAGCAAATATTAAAGCTAGGCGAAGAGTACGGGGAGTTATGTGAGTTTGTTACCAAAAATAGAAATTTAGCGGTTGCTAAGGATGCTATTGGAGATATACAGGTAGTCCTTATTATCCTTTGTTTGCAGTTAGACATTGATTATAAAGAGTGTTTGAAAATAGCTTATGATGAAATTAAAGACCGTCAAGGTAAGTTAGTGAATGGTGCTTTTGTGAAGGATGAAGATTTATGACAGAATTCTTTATGCCTATGATTCCACCAACTACAACACACCAACAAAAACAAGTAACGGTACGAAAAGGTAAACCGGTATTTTATGAACCTGATGATCTAAAAGCTGCAAGAAGTAAATTAATGGCACATCTTGGGAAACACGTACCAAAAGAAGAATATAACGGGCCTGTCCGGTTGATTACAAAATGGCTGTTTCCGATGATAAAGACAAGTAAGAATGGCCAGTATAAACACACTCGACCAGATACAGATAATTTACAGAAGTTATTAAAAGATTGTATGAGTGATGTTGGTTACTGGAAAGACGATGCTTTAGTAGTTTCGGAGATTACTGAAAAGTTTTGGGCGGAAACACCAGGAATATATATCAAAATTGAAGAGGTGTAAATATGGACACAAATGAATTTTATGATGAAGTTAAGGCGTGGATTAATCGAGTGAATGAACATGCTGTAAATATTGGAATGCACACGAATGAGTTTTGGGAGTGGGTGATGCGTTCAGCTGGTATGATTGCAGAAAAGTACGGTAATAACAGTTTGGCAGTAGATCAAATGGTAATGCTTGTGAAATGGTTAGAAAAAGTATACTGGCAAAGTAAGGGTGATTCTGTTGCATGAAATAAATAAGAAAATGTATGGTATTACATTTGATTTTTTTGAACAAGAATTATTGAATTTGAAAAGCAGTCTAAAAGAAATAACCGATGTCGAACAAACCCTATATACAACTAGAAGATTACGTCATTTATCAGTAATTAATAGTGCTTTGTTCCAATTGATGAAAAGCGTCAATGATGAATCAAAGGAATTGATAATAAGGCTTTATATTGAAAATGAATCATTTGAAGTAATATCAAAACAAATGAAAATAAAGAAGAGTAGATTACAGTTTAGACATAAAGTTTTTGTAGATGAGTTATTGGAAATTATCGGTGCTTATACAGGACCAAACAGAAGATATTCTAACGGGAAAAGAAGAAGATCTATACCTACTAAAGTTAAGGAAACCGTTAAAAAACGTGATAAAAATAAATGTGTAGTGTGTGCTAATAAGGATAATTTGCATTTTCATCATAAAACAAGATATGCAGATGGTGGACAAGACACGGTAGATAACTTAATTTTGTTATGCGTTACGTGTCATGCAGAAGAGCATAAAAACGAAAACGCCTATCACATGTTAAAAAAACAATCTGAAAGGACGATATGATGATAATCTATGAAACGAAATTAAAGAATGCTACATTTCGCTATATCGAATCAGAATTATATGCTTATAAAGACACTTTGAAAGAAATAAATAATCTACGTGATGAAATAATGAATAATAGAGTTGAAAATGATGATGGTATAGGGAATAATAATAAATTACCGTCCAGTACAACAGAACAAATAGCAACAAAACTATTAACACATAAAACATTAAGAAACCTTGAAGAAGTTGCACAAGCGATCACGGATGTATATGAGGCAGTAACAGATGTACATCGAGAGATAATCCAGCTAAAGTATTTCGGCAATCCTAACCTTACCTGGGGTGATGTAGCTATTAAAGTTAACTATCATAGAAACACAGTTTATAAACTAAGACGTGAAGTCATATATTTAATAGCCAATAAATTAGGGATGAGATAAAGTAGTTACATTTAGTGTGCAAATGGCTCACGAATAAATGTTATTATGTTATTAGGTAGAATTAGATGTTTTACCTGAATCCATCCTTTCTCTATGAAATAGCTGCTCTGAATGGAGCGGCTATTTCAATGGTAAAAAAATATAAATATGGTAAAATGATAGGTATTAATCATTAGGGGAGAGATGGAATTATGAAAAAATTACTATTTTTATTAATGGCGTCACTAGTACTTGTGGCATGTGGTAATGATGAACCACAAGAAAAAGAAGTTGGATCTGTAGAAAGTAGTGACAAAGCAAATAACTCAAACAATGAGTCAAACAACAATTCAAATGAAGATGAATCTAATACAGGTGAGGAAGTAAGTACGGAAGAAGTCGAAGAAGTAATTGCAGATGATGACTTCCTAAAAGCAACCTTGGTAAGTGTAGAACGAATAGAAGATGATATATTTGGTGACAGTCATGTTGTTAATATACAGATTGAGAATAAAACAAGTGATAAATTAGTCGTACAATCTGAGGACGTTTCAATTGATGGTACTATGGTTGATGACATGGTTGTATTTAGTGAAGATATTGCAGGCGAAAAGAATGCAAATGGTAAGTTAGAAATAATGAGTTTCGAAGATGATCTACCAGAAATGAATGATAATATTGAATTTACTTTAATTGTTCTTGATGAAGAAACATATGATAGAGTTGCAGAACATGAAGTGAAGATAGATTTTTAAATATAGTTAATTAATTAAGACGCCCCCCCGGGTGTCTTTTTTTAATGGAGTGATATAGATGTCCTACTCAAGAGCAGATAGAAAAGGAGCACACCGGGCCAACTATGAACGGAATAGGAAGCGCATCATGGCTACTGAAAACACCTGTGGTATTTGTGGAGGCCCCGTAGACTTCTCACTTAAGGCCCCTCATCCAATGAGCGCAGCAGTAGACCATATCATACCTGTAGCAAAGAATGGACATCCATCTGACATAGCAAACTTGCAGCTAGCACATTGGACATGCAACAGGCAGAAGTCAGACAAGATATTCAAACAAGAACATCAAACAAAGCAAGTGATTGGTAATAGGAATCTTCCACAAACAATTGATTGGATAAAGTATAACAAGAATAAAACAGTAGAAAAAACAAGAGAAAAGAA
>RWZE01000062.1_pt1 | contig 36086 bp, 51 predicted proteins | sample 2187721 | NCBI WGS metagenome assembly RWZE01 (sample SAMN10531867, study PRJNA481165) | viral metagenome | isolation source: viral particles purified by filtration and ultracentrifugation from about... | host: Nasonia giraulti 16.2 | place: USA:Tennessee | collected 2011-04-01
CTATTAAACAAGCAGTAGACCGGTATTATAAATGGAAAAAGCGCAAAGATATCTGGTTTGATGTAGACCGAGCCAATGAAATGATGGACTGGGTACAAACATTTATCCGTCATGTTAAGGGTGATTTAGCAGGTCAACCACTTATCTTGGAGGATTGGCAGCGGTTTGCATTTAGTAATATTTATGGATGGGTACACGAAAATGAACGCGGAGATACTGTCCGGGTTATTCGTGAAGCCTATGTCCAGGTACCGAAAAAGAATGGTAAAACGTTGCTTGCTGTTGGTGGCCTTGGTTATGCCATGTATGGTGAAGGTGTGCTCGGTGCTGATTGTTATGCTTGTGCCAGTGACTTTACACAAGCCCAATATGCAGCGAAGCCATTTGCATCTACAATTCTAAACCATGAAGCACTAACCGAAAGCAGCACTATTTATAAAGGACCAAAAGGAACAGTGTCATCTGTCACATACGATTACATTCATGATGACCTGGCATATCAAAATACATTTATGGCCGTTACAAAGAACATTGGTTTTATCGAGGGATCAAACCCGCACTTTGTATTGAATGATGAGCTGCATGCTCAGGAGAAAATGGAACAGTATGATAACTTTAAATCGGCTCAAATCAACAGACCAGAGCCTTTAATGTTTAATATAAGTACAGCTGGTAAAGGCTCTTCATCTGTTGGAATGCGTGTTTACCGTGAAGCGAAAGAAGTGTTAAAAAACGACGATAACGATGCTTCATTTGTCATGATCTACGAACCGAATAAAGGTTACAATTGGAAAGACCGCAAAGTATGGCACATGGTAAATCCCAATATTGGCGTATCCGTAACAATGAGCGCACTAGAAACGGAATTTATTACTGCAGCAAGATCTGCCCATAAAAAAGCGGAGTTTCTTTCCAAGCATTTGAACGTATTTGTTAATGGTGCTGAAAACTTTTTCGAGCAAGATCAGGTGGAGCATATCCTTGTTGACGATTTAGGTGACCTGGAAGGACAAACTTGTTACCTGGGATTAGACTTATCCAAAACAACTGACTTAACATGCGTCAGTTTAAATTTCCCGTCCTATGACGAAGAGGGAAAAGCATTATTAAAAGTGAAACAGATGTATTTTATTCCTACTGAAAACCTTGAAACACGAGAAAAAGAGGATAATGTACCTTATACAGATTTAGTAGAAAGAGGATATGTACAACTTTGTGACGGGAAAATGATAGATCAGGACCAAGTGCTTGAATATATCGTTGAATGCATGGATTTATATGATGTACAGCAGCTGAACTATGACCCAGCAATGTCTCATAAACTAGTTGAAAAATGTGAAAACCTTGGTCTTGAATGTATTGCAGTTAATCAGTACCCAAATGTTATGAATGCCATGGTTGATGATGCAGAATTACTTATTTATGAGAAGCGGGTCGTTACTGATAATCCTTTATTTATATATTGTGCATTGAATGTCGTTGTTGTAACCAACATCAACGGCATGAAAGCACCGTCCAAGCGACAGTCCAAGAAGAAAATTGATGGATTTGTCGCTTTTTTAGTTGCGCACAAAGAAACAATGATGCTGATGGACGATGTAGACGAAGATGGTATGGATGAATTGCTTGAAGAAATTTATAGATAGGGAGTGCTGATGATGGATGAAACAATCACTATTAATGGAAAAGAATACACAAAGGAAGATGTTGAAAAAGCTAAAAAAACAATAGTCAACGCGTGGGAAACCTATTGCAAAATAGTATCTGAAATTGTCAATAATATCATTAAAGTTATCAGGCAGTTTATCTTAGAGATTAGGGAGTATCAGGAGAAATCGAAACATGATTACAATTGGCACGTTCCTATTAAAATCACGCCACCACCTATGCCAGATTTAAAACTTCCTAAACTGCATTATGCTAGGAGTAATTTATAATGTTAATCACTGGAATTATATTGACCATATTTGTGACTATTCCAATTGTCATTATTTTTATTCTGGTTAATTTGAAAACACGCGATAAAGCGTGGCCTGGAAGAAAGCCACCAACAAAATCACCAAGGCCACCTAAACCACCAGCTACTAAAAAGAGGAGGTAAAAAAACATGAATGATAAATACGCAAAAAAAATCTCCAAAGAATTAAAGCTGATTCGCAAAGAATTGGAATATATGAATGGAATAGAAGTAACTAAGGAAGGCCACAAGATGCCTAGAAAGGTGTTTAATTCTATGCGTGATATCGAGACCAGGAAAGGAGTGTGATCCATATCTGCCAAGCTAGTGGCAAACTAGCGACTGAAAGAAGGTGATTAATTGGGATTAAGACAACGGTTTTCTAATTTTGTTTATAGTCGATTGGAAAAACGAATGAGTACAAATGAAAATATCGGTGGTTCCGTTCGTTTTGGTGGAGTCTTTGCAACAGACGAAAATATATTGGAATCATCTGATGTATATGAATTGCTTCAGGACATAAGTAATCAAATGATGCTTGCTGATATTGTCGTCGAGGATGAGGATGGAAATGAAATCCGTAATGATCCATCGCTGAAAATATTACGTAATCCTAATGATTATTTAACGCAGTCAGAATTCATTAAATTAATGACGAATAATTATTTATTAAATGGTGAAGTGTTTCCACTGCTAAATAATAAACAATTGCATTTGCCTGGAAACGTCACGACAGAACTAGATGAAAACCTTAAGCAACATTTAAAAGTTGGCAGCGTTGAGGTGCCATCATCTATGATCCGGCACATCAAAAACATTGGCACTAATCACTTACAAGGTGTCGGGCTTATGCAGCTAGGAAAAGATACACTTGAAGGGGTTATGAGTGCCGAGAAAGTGCTAACTGATAAGTACACTAAAGGTGGACTGCTGGCATTCCTGTTAAAGTTAGACTCACATATCAACCCATCTAATGGGGCTCAATCTAAATTAATCAAAGCAATACTGGATCAATTAGAACAGATTGACGATGCCAGGTCCGTTAAAATGATTCCGCTTGGCAAAGGTTATCAAATTGAGTCAATGAAGAGTCCTGTTGAGGATGATAAGATATTATCATATCTAAACGTTTATAAAAAAGACTTAGGAAAGTATTTAAATATCAACGTAGAGACCTATCAGAAGTTAATCCAATCGGACTTGGAAAAGGCAATGATGTATCTTCACAACAAAGCAGTCAAGCCAATAATCAGAAATTTTGAAGACCATTTGAGTCTTCTTTTTTTGGGGCCCATTTCTAAGAAACGTATCAAGTTCAAAATTGATATTTTGGAGTTTGTGCCTTATTCAACACGTACAAACATCGCTTACAATGTTGTCCGTACTGGTATCACAAGTCCGGATGTTGTGGCTGATAAATTCCTTGGTTTGCCCACACAAGATACACCGGAAAGCCAGGCAATTTATATTTCCAATGATCTATCAAAAATCGGTGAGAAAGATGCCACTGATGACAGCTTGAAAGGTGGTGATGACAATAGCAAAGAAAATGGAGACGAGGACGGTTAATCTCACCAATATTCAAACGCGGAACAAAGATGATGAACCTATAAAGATTAGTGGTTATGCTGCTGTTTTTAATAGCAGAACATCTATTGGTGATTTCTTTGATGAAATTATTTCTCCTGGAGCCTTTCAAAAGTCTATTTCCGGTGATGATATAAGAGCTTTATTTAACCATGACTGGGATAAGGTTTTGGGCAGAACGAAAGCCAGCACCCTCACTTTGGGTGAAGATGAAAAGGGATTGCAATTTGATTTGGAATTACCTAATACATCTTATGCCCGTGATTTAGCAGAAAGCATGGAACGTGGCGACATTGACCAATGCTCATTCGGTTTTATTGTTGATGAGGGAAAAGAACGATGGGATTATTCACAAGAACCAGCGCTTAGAACGTTGGAAGAAGTTGAACTTTATGAAGTGTCCATTGTGTCACTGCCCGCTTACGACGATACCGAAGCGGCACTTGTGAGAAGTAAAGAGATTGATAAGACAGTGGAACAAAGAATCAGGATTCTAAATAAAATTAATAAATCATTGGAGGAATAAATTTATGAATAAAAAGTTATTGTTAGCTTTACAGAAAAGAAATAAGGCACGTCTAGAGGAATTGCGCGGCCAGTTGAAAAATAACGAGGTACGCGAGGAAGATTTGGAAGCAGTACAAACAGAAGTTGACGACCTAGCAACCGAACAGCAAGATATTGCTGATACCTTGGAAAACATGGATGATGAAGGCGGAGAAGGTCGTTCAGAAGAAGGTGAGCAAGGCGAAGAACGTGACGATAAAGACGATGACGAGGACGAAGATGAGGAAGATGACGATAAAGATGATGACAAGCGTGGAGCGGGTATTTCTGCCGAACAGCGTGATGGTATCATGACAGCAATCGGCAATGGGCTTTCTACCCGTGGTCATAAAACATCTAAAACAAAAGAAAAAGAAATCCGTTCTGCATTTGCTAATTATATTGTCGGTAATATTGACGAGAAGGAAGCGCGATCTCTTGGACTTGTTAGCGGAAATGGTGCAGTAACTGTTCCAGACTTTATGTCCAAAGAAATCATTACCTATGCACAGGAAGAAAACTTCTTACGTCGCTTAGGTACTCGTGTCACTACCAAAGAAAACATCAAGTATCCCGTTTTAGTTAAAAAGGCAAAGGCGCAGGGACATAAACAGGAACGTACTAACAATGAAATGCCTGAAACGGACATCGAATTTGACGAGATGGAACTGTCACCAACTGAATTTGATGCGCTTGCCACTGTAACTAAAAAGCTTCTTGCTCGTACTGGTTTGCCAATTGAGCAGATTGTTATGGACGAATTGAAAAAGGCGTATGTCCGCAAAGAAACTCAATATATGGTGCATGGTGACGAGGAAGAAAACGAAAATGATGGTGCTTTATCTAAAAAGGCAATTGAATTTGAGCCAACAGGAGAAGTTGATATTACTTCTGGCCAATCTTTATATGATGCATTGGTTGAAATGAAGAATACACCAGTAAAAGAAGTCCGCAAGAAAGGTCGTTGGGTACTAAATACGGCTGCACTTACGGCAATCGAAAAGATGAAAACTGATGATGGTTTTCCATTATTGCGCCCGCTGAATCAGGCCGAGGGTGGAATTAAATATACGCTGTTGGGATTCCCGGTTGAGGACGAGGATGCCATTGACAATGAAAATCCATCAGTACCAGTATTCTATTTTGGTGATTTTAAGAAATTTATGATTCAAGATGTCATTGGATCACTCGAGGTACAGAAACTAGTTGAGCTGTTCTCTCGTACAAACCGTGTAGGTTTCCGTATTTGGAATCTATTAGATGCTCAATTGATTTATAGCCCATTTGAGCCACCGGTTTATAAGTATGAGATTACACCAGCTTCAGGTGGCGGTGGTGATGACTGATTTAGAAGAAAAACTAAAGTCACATATTGAATGGGAAGAGGGTATGGATGATTCCATGCTCTCTTTTTATTTAGATGCTGCTAAGAAGTACGTAAAAACTGCTACTGGTAAACAAACGGAATATTTATTATTGATGGTCGCTGGTATTATGTACGATTATCGCGTATCTGAAAAAGAATTAAAAGAAGCCCTCAACGCCATTACAACTTTTATAGTCCAGGAGGTTTATTCAGATGAAGAGACAGACGAATAAGCTTAAATGGATTGCAGATTTGTTGAAATACGAGGAATACACTGATCCCGAAACAGATAGACCAATTAAGGATTATATCAAAAAACGTGGTATAAAATACAACAATATCGGCGTCACGGCTACGGACAAGATGTTTGCCGAGCGACAAACCAATGAAGTTGTCAAAAAGATTGAGGTTCGTATTGATCGTGCAATTGAGGATGATCAGAAGGATTACCGAATTGAAATACGTGAGCGGATTTACAATATTGAGCGTATTTATGTCCGTGAAGAGGACAGAGTCATGGAGGTGTCACTTTCCTATGCCAATTAGTTTCCAGGAATTACGCGATATTATGAAAGAATCAGGCATCCCGGTGTATCGCGATGATGCACCTACTAATGCAGAATATCCTTATATCGTTTATGAGTTTGTAAACGAGCAACACAAAAGGACTTCTAATAGGGTAATTAAGTCTTTACCACTCTATCAGATAGCAATTATCACGAATGGCATAGAAAGCGAATATGAGCCTTTAAAAGACGTTTTTAATGCATATGAAGTGCCGTATGAAATGTTCGAAGGTTATCCGTACGATGAAAATGACAATACAATCATGCAATATATCACTTATGTGAGGTGTGTGCAGTAATGCAAAATAACAATGGTTTTGCAGACGCGCTCAAACAGATGAAAACACTGCTAAATGTTGATGAGAAAGTAACGTTATCAGTCTTGGAAGAAGCGGCTAATTACTTTGCCGATAAGTTACGACCGCGTATCCCTGTATCTAATCGAAGTACTTGGCACCTAAGAGACAAGCTTAAAGTTGTCGTGAAAAATGACATGGTACAGGTTGTTTTTGAAGATGTCGGTTGGTATTGGCATCTTGCTGAACATGGTCATAAAAAGCGCGGCGGTCGTGGACGTGTTAAAGGACAACACTTTGTCCGTAATACATGGAATGCAGAAAGCGGAAAAATTGAAGAAATTATGTTGGATAAGATCATTCAGAAGATGGCTGCATGAATTTTAAAAAATGGAAGGATGATATACATGGCAGAAAAAGCAAAACAACTGTTATATCCAGTTGGGATTGAATCATTGTTTATTGTATTTTGGAAGGAGAAAGAAGATCAACGGGATGAACTACCAGAATATGAATCGGAAATTTACCGAATGGATAACATTGTGACGATTGGAATTGCTGGAGATCCGCAGGAAATGGTCAAATGGGCATCTAACAAGATTTTTGTTAATGCTTCACGTAATACAAAGTATGACCTTAATCTTACTCATGTTGCTTTGCCGCAAGAAGTACAGGATAAGATGGATGGGGTTAAGCCGATTAAAGGGATTTCCTTTGAGACGTCCAAAGTGAAGGAGTTTCCGTTCTTCGCAATGGGTTTTATTGCTCCATTATCTGACGGATCCAAGGTTGCCCGTTGGTATCCGAAAGTACAAAAGACACTTTCTGATGAAGAATTTGAAACAATCGAAGAAGAAGCAGAAGTGAAAGACATTGAAAATGTGTTTAAAGCCACTCCATTATTGAAAAATGAAGTGACAGAAGTTAAGTTTTCCGAGGTGCGTGAAGGTGCCGATGGTATTACTGCGGAAGACTTCATGGAACAAGTCGTCGCTGATGAGTCGGAAATTGCTGAATTGTTCCCGGACAATGGTGATAGTGGTAATGACGGCGACAGCGGTGATGATGGTAATGAAGAAGAGGAAGAAGATGGCGAAGAGGATGAGGAATAATGGCTAAACTAAGAGACCTGGTTGATGTCAATATTAACCGTAACGTAATCCAGATACAGGGAGCCGAAATTCCTGTTATTTTTACGTTTAAATCATTTCCATTTGTTGAAGAAGCGTATGGAAAACCGTATCATATCTTCGAAAAAGATCTTAATCGTATGATGAAAAAAGGAAGGTTGCAACTCGGGAAAAATGAAATCAAACTTATGAATGCATTGATATATTCCATGGTCAGAAGTGGTGGAACAGAAGCCACTATCTATGAAATTGAAAATGCTATTCCGCTGAATGATTTACCCGATATTTTTGATGTCGTTCTGAAGATATTCAACAATCAAATCTTCCAACAAAGCGATGCGGCTAAAATGAAAACTGAAAAAAAAAGAGAGGCATGAATGAAGAGTCTCAATCCGATGAACTGGATTGGGACTTTTATTTTTATGTTGCCGAAACATTGCTCAATTGGAGCCGGGAATCATTTTTTAAAAGCACTCCAGCACATTGGTTAAAGCAATACATTATGCACATTAAATACAACAATCCAGATGCATTAAAACCTGAAAAGAAAATTCATTACTTAGATGATACACCATTTTTATAAAGGATGTGAGGTGATTGGCAGATAAAGAAAGTAACGTTGTCCTGAATTTTAAGATGGACGGACAGATCGAGTACGCTAAAACCATACGTGATATAAACGCAATCATGAATGCTGCCGCATCTGAATATAGGACACACGTAGCAGCAATGGGAAAAGATGCTGATGCCACACAAAAACTAGCTGCCGAAAAGCAAAAGCTTGAAATCCAGATGGAAGCAGCTGCAGAACGTACAGCCATGCTCCGTACTGAGTATGAAGCAATGGCAAATGATACAAATACGTCCACAGGTGCCCTTGCTAATAAATATAAGCAACTGCAAAATTCCGAGCGTGCAGAGTTGGCATTGGAAAGTGCTTTGGAAAGAGTAAATGAGGGATTATCTGAACAGGAAATAGAATCTCGTAAAGCAGAAGAGGCACTTAACAAATTAGAATCAGAATCAGATCAGCTAGAATCGCAGACTGAAAAGCTGAATGCTGAATATGAGTTGCAGAAGGCACAGCTTGGAGACAATGCTTCCGAAGCTGACAAGCTTAATCTGCAAATGGAACATTTAAATGACACGCATGAACTGGCAGGTCAAAAAGTCGAAAACTATGAACAACAGCTGGAACAGGCTAAATTGCAATATGGAGAAAACTCCACCGAAGTCGATAAATACGAAGTGCAGTTGTTAGAAGCACGAACTGCAGAACAAGAACTGGCTAATGAAATTGAAGCAACAAATAAGCAGCTACAAGAACAGGAAAGCGCACTAGATAAAGCTGCCACAAAGCTGGATGAAAACGGAAAGAAAATGAAAGATGCTGGCAAGACGTGGACTAAAGGTATCACTGTGCCGATTGTTGCTGCTGGTACTGCTGCATTTATGGCGGCAGATGAAATTGATAAAGCAAACAATGAAATACAGCAATCCACTGGTAAAACAGGTGAAGAACTAGAAAAGCTAAAAGAAAGCTTTTCAAATGTGTTTGTCGATGTACCAGATGAAGCGGAATCTGTTGCAGAAGTATTATCATCTTTGCATGTCACGACAGATGAAACTGGCGAAGGCTTAGAAATGTTAACGGAAAAGACATTGAATTACGCAAGGGTAAATAAAGAAGATGCTTCTGATTCGGCGCAAACGCTTGGAAGGCTAATGAATGCCCTTGAAGTCGATGTGGATGCTATGCCATCTGTCATGGACAAAATGACTAAGGCGGCTCAAATGTCAGGTATTGGCGTTAATGATCTATCAGAATACATCATCGATGCTGGTCCGGCATTTGAAGAAATGGGTTTTGATTTAGATAAGTCCATTGCATTGTTTAGCCAGTTTGAAAAAGTAGGTGCGAATCCGCAAGAAGTACTATCATCTCTCAATATCGTAATGACTAGAATGGCTCGTGAAGGCGCAACAGATGCAGAAGAAGCATTCGGCATGCTAATGGATGAAATCAAAGATGCACCGGATATTTTGACAGCGACAGACATTGCAGCAGACGCATTTGGTGCAAAGGTAGGTGGTAAAGTTGCCGATGACATTCGTGCTGGACATTTTGAGGTGGACGAATGGGTTGAAGCGTTACAAGATGCAGATGGAATCGTAGATAATACAGCAGATGAAACCGAAACTTTTGGCGAGAAAGTTAAAACTGCTATGAATAAAGCCACTAATGCAGTTGCACCATTTGGCGATACGCTTATTTCATCATTTGAAAGCGCGCTTGAAGCAGCGTTGCCAGTTATTGATGTAGTCGCTAACATGGCAGAAGGATTTAGCAATATGGATCCTGCTTTACAAACTACCATCATTGCGATATTGGCAGTTATTGCAGCAGTAGGACCGTTGCTTGCCTTTGTAGGTATGATTGCTATGGGAATAAGTTCACTAATACCTTTGCTAGGAGCATTAGGTACAGCTTTTACTGTTGCGACAGGCCCGGTAGGTTTAATCATAGCAGCAATTGCCGCTGTTATAGCTATCGGGGTTTTACTTTATAAAAATTGGGACACCATCAAAGAAAAAGCAGTAGAAATCTGGACATCTATCATGGAGTGGTTTGGCGAGGTAAAAGATTGGATAGTCGATGTTTTCACCGAAACCTGGTCGATTTACAAAGAGAAGACGCTTGAAAATTGGAACACGATAAAAGAGTTTTTCGTCGAAATTTGGGAGCAGATAAAAGAAATATTTACTGCAGTTTACGAATGGCTCGACGAAAAGACAGATGGAAAGTTTTCTGACATAGTCCAATTTATCAAAGAATATATGACGATGGCGCTCGATAATTTGAAGGCGATTTGGAAGTATATACAGGAGACATTTTCCAATGCAACAGATTTTTTAAAGGCGCTTGTCAAGGGCGATTTTCAAGGAATGAAGGACGCCATTCAAAATCAGATGGAAAGTGCGAAAAAATTAATCAGCACAATCTGGAAAAATATCAAGTCATTTTTCGGTGGAATTTTAGGAGATATATTTGGAACAGTCGTTTCTAAATTCCAAGATATTGTTTCCTCCATCGGCCAAAAAATGGGCGATGCTTATTCTAAGGTCCGCGAAATTTGGGAAAATGTTATGGGGTACTTTAGAGGAATTGACTTGCTGCAGATTGGTAAAGATATAATTGCTGGATTAATCAAAGGTATAGCAAGTAAAGTAAACGCAGTTAAAGAAGCTGTTACTGACGTCACCAGCGCAATTACCGGCAAAGTCAAATCCATCTTACAGATTTCATCTCCATCAAAACTAGCCGAGAAATTCGGTAAATGGTTTACGGAAGGACTTGGCATCGGTATTGAAGGAGAAGGAGATAGCGCTGCACGCAAGACTGGAAATGTGGCGCAATCAGTAAGTGCCGCCATGGAAAATGGTATGTCATTGCCTAACTTAGACATGGGCACAGCTGTGCAACAGCCTAGCAATTTTGGAGCTAGTGGTAGCTATGGCGGTGGATCCACAACCAACGAATACAACTACCAGACATTGAGCATGGATGGTGTATTCAATGGTGCTGTCTTCAATGTACGGGACGATTATGATATACCTAAGATTGCGAAACAGCTTAATGATCATGTTAAAAAAGGTGCGCGTAGTAAAGGAGTGGTTATGCCTTGATTATATTAGATGATAAAAAAATAACTGATTTTGGTTTTGAAGTCGAACCAGGTCACGAGGATCCAATCACTCCGAACATGGAAAGAAAAACGATACCTATACCAGGACGAGCAGGTCTATGGGATTTTGGCACGGAAATGCGAGAAAGACAGCTAAACTATCCCATTAAAATAATAGACAGGTTTCATGATGAAATGCAATCAGCTTACAATGCGTTGGTTGCATTTTTGTTTGATGAGTTTGGGCAACCAAAGTCTATTAAAATGGTTAGGGAATATGAACCAGATAAATTCTACATGGTTAAGATTGTGCAACAGATGTTACCGGAAAGACCGGCGGAGGATGGTAGTTTGATGTTGCCATTTGTGGCTGACGATCCGTATAAGTATTCAAACACTTTTGCAGATGACGTAGTTTGGGGAAGTGAAGTCATTACGTTTGAGTATCATTATCTACTTGGACATATAAATAATTTTGGCAGTGGCGCTGTTAATGTGACGGGGTCGCAAACATTAGATATAAGCGTGAGTGGAATGGCTGTGCAACCTATATTCGAAATCGAGGGGAAGGCTAACAATCTTACATTCAGCGCAAATGGATACTCGTTTTCATTGCCTAACTTTACAAATACGTCGTGGATCATCGATTTTGAAAAATACCTAGTCTATAAAAATGAACAGGAAACAATGGAAGAAATACGGGAGTTCTATTTAATGCCAGGAGATAACCAAGTGAAGATCACGGGAAGTAATATCGACATAGACATGCGGGTTAAATATCGCGACAAGTACAGCTAAGGAGGATGTGATATGGCCGAGTTAATTCATGAGGAAGAAAGCCTAAACAAGGGTAGAATAAAAATAAATAAAGCTATTAATCAATCAGGTAGATCAGAACGGGATGCGGCTAGTGCCCTAGCCAAATCGCTATCAGCAGAACAAATATCATTGCTTGCACAAGCAATGTCTGAACAGACACAAAAGCAGCTGGATAACGTAATCATTGAAAGCGGAACGAGCGATGCGGAGGTTATACAGGCACGTGGTGAGGAACCTATACTTAATGATCGTCTAAATAAAACTGACGCTCAAATAAATAAGAACGAATTTGAATTGTCAAACGTGAAAAGAACAACAAAGCTTGTAGAAAAATTGGGTTTTAAATATGCTTTTTCAATTCATCCCTCAGAGTGGAAAATAGATTACGAAGGGAATAATTTTAAACCTTCACATTCTCAATCTATGGTGATGACAGAAGAAAATATCTATTTTACGATATCCCAATCCCCTTCTACTTCTCCGATCGGGTTGTTAGTAGAAATAGACAGGGAAACATTAAAATTAAAAAGACACTTGTTCGCAGAAATATTTCATTCAAATGGCATGGCTTATTGTGATGAGTATGAAGGAAAGGAGGTACTAGTTATAGCTCATTTGTGGGATACAGTGGACAATAAGTCAGATAAGATTACCATAATTGACATTGAAACTTTAAGTGTTATTGATGTTGTGTCATTGGGCACCAGCACTAGATCTATATCGTTTGATGTGGATGAAGAAATTTTCATTGCTGTTTCTAGTGAAGAAAGAGTGTTTTACGATAAGGGATTTAATGAATTAAATAGAATTTCTGTCCCAAGATTGGCGACAAGCCAGGCTAACTTGGCTTATAAAGGTTATAATATAGTCCCTTATGTTCATCCTGATTCATTGTCAATAGAAGATTACAGCGGAAATACATTGAAAAGATATAGAGTAAATAGGGATGTGTATGGTGAAATAGAAGCGATTTATCCAAATGGTTTTGGAGGACTTATCGGAATATCTAATTTTGGTGGTTTTCCCACACCTTTTAAATTTTGGGAAGTAGATGTAATAAAAACACCTAACGTCTTACCGGTAGATGCTCTGGTGGATAAGCCCGCCAACGTCATCGGAGCATCAAGCAAGGAGAAATCTATATATGTTGACGTTAATTATGTTGGTATAAGTGATGGTAGTGAAATAAGGCCATTTAAAAAGATTGAAGATGCATTAAATGTCGTATACAATCGTGGGAATTATAGAATAATTCTAGCGACAGGAATATATGAAGAGACGGTAAAAATATCAAACTATAATGGAACTTTAACGGTAGTCGGGAATAAGTCAGATATACACTCATTAACCGCTGAAAATATTAGTGGTCAGCTTCGTTTTTCGGGTGACTTGACTTTTTACGGCAGTGAGCTGACAAATGTGGGCGGTTCACATACATGTGCAGTAGCATTTAGAGGAGTGAAAAGTTTCCACTTTTTTGGTGGTGTTAAATTCGATGGTGAGGGCACGTACGGATTAAGGTGTTTCCACTCTTCGGGAATGATTGCTTCCGGTATAGAAGTAAAAGGATATGATGTACCATTTGGTGGTGAATTTAATTCACGAATAACTCTACTAGGGAAAGGGATATTTGATTTCGAAAGCCGAGTTTTAGAAAGTAAACACGGAACAATTTTCTATATTGATTCCACAATGGAAAAATCTATAAACAACAATTATCTAATTACAAATGGCGGAAGAATTATGAAAGAGAGCCAAGTGGCTGTCGAGAGGAGATATGGGGAAACGACAGTAAGAAATCTTACAAAAGATAAAGTGTCATCAAAAGAAGTTTTGTTTGATCCCCCGCTAAAAGGTAATCCCAGTGTCATACTTACTGTGAACACACCATTTCCCGACATTGCATTTGCAAGTTATACGCATGCGGGAATGGGAGGGGAAGGATTTGAATTGCATGTTAAAAGAAAAGATGAAGCTTCTACTTTAACAGTTTCTTGGGTGGCTTTTAGTAAAGTGTAAGAATATACGATGTTATAAAAAGAGGTGATAAATTGATCCGCACACTAAACCTAAACCGTCAAACAACCGCAATCCTAGAAAACGCATATAACATCGGTAACGAAAGAGAGGTTAATGCTATCTGGCAAGCCTCTTTTTCTTTGCCGTTGAACGACCCAAAAGTAAATAAGGTAGAACTGCTGCAGTACGTGGAAATTGATGATATCGGTCTTTTTCGCATCATCCCTAAAAATACTATAAAAAACGAATCAACCCAAGAAGTTACTTTTGATTGCGAGCATGTTCTAGCTACATTACTGGACAGCTCGCTTTTTAAATACCATCAATTAAGTAATTATACGACTGACTATGTATTGCAGTATTTAATCGATCAGCAGAATCATAAACATTGGAAGCTTGGAAAAGTAGAGTTTACCCGGTACTTTCATTACAGCTGGGAAAACGAAAATTTGTTATCTGCACTGTTCAGCGTACCGAAAGCATTTGACGAGGAATATATTTGGGATTTTGATACTTCGTCTTATCCGTGGACGCTTAATTTAATTAAGCCAGAAACAGAGCCTATTTGTCGAATCAAAGAAGGATATAATCTTATTGGGATAGAAATTGAAGAAGATCCTATGAGTGTATTTAACCGTATTTATCCACTTGGTGCCGGCGAAGGTGTCAACCAGGTAACGATTGAAGATGTTAATAGCGGTGTGCCGTATTTGGAGGATAGGCAACCTGGAGAAGAAATCAAGGAAACGGTATGGGTAGACCAACGTTTTACAGATGCGGAAAGTTTAAAATCATCCGCCCAGGCATTGCTTGATAAGTGGAAAAAGCCAATTGTCACTTGGCAGGCGTCCGCTGCAGATGTATCAAGCATTACAGGGTTGTCTATCGACAAATTTGAGTATGCTAAAGTAGTTAGATTGCAGCTTAATGATTTTCCGACAACAGATTTACGTATCATGAAAGATTCAAAGTCTGACATGACTGGAAAGCCTGGTGATGTGCAGCTGGACATTGGCAATGTAAAAGAAGATTTGGGTTCCACTACGTCAGATACAGAGCGTAGGCAGCAGATAAACGAATTGTACAGTCAAGGTGCAACAAACATTATGAATTTTACGTATCAGGATAATGCAGACAGCAACATCCCAGCCACCATCCCATTTTATATTGATGATGATGTGGTTAATATCAATACTGTGGAATTGACTTTTGAAACGAAAAAATTCCGTGCTTATTCCCAAGCCACTAAGGGTGGCGGCGCTATTGTTAAGAGTACCAAAGGCGGCGGTGGCGTTGTAAAGTCTACTAAAGGCGGAGGAGGTACGACGCGCTCCACTACTAGCGGTGGTGGTACTACTGTAACATCAAAAAGTGGCGGAGGTTCTTCGCAAACCTCCAGCTCTGGGGGAGGTACTTCCCGTAGTACAAACAGTGGCGGCGGCAGTACACAGACGAGTACAACTAAGACGTTTCAAAGGCTAAAACTTATCGTTTATAACGATTCAGATGGGGAAAGAGCCGTGGATGTGCCATCAGGTCCTTTTGACCACTCACACAGCGTTTCCATTCCGTCGCATAGTCATAATTTCAGTACACCAAACCATACGCATAGTGTTTCTGTACCAAGTCACCAGCACGATGTCAGCATACCTAATCACTCGCATAATGTCACGATACCGGACCATACTCATGAGATTGATTTACCTAACCACACTCATGAGATAGAGCTGCCGGACCATAAACACGACGTAGAACATAAGATTGTAGAGCTTGATACAACACCATCAAAAGTCACAATAAAGGTGGATGGAAACACGGTACCTGAAACTGCAACAAGTGCAGACAGGATTGATTTGGTTGATTATATGAGTAAAGACAACAACGGTAAAATCACAAGAGGTAAGCATACTGTCGAGATATTGCCGAATGGATTAGCGCGTATTGAAGCAGATTTGATTTTGAGAGTCTTCATTCAATCACAGTTGGGAGGGAAGTTTTGATGAAGGTTGAAGTCAGTACACATTCTGGCGAAACAGACATAGTCGAAGTTGAGAATTTCGATGCAGATGAAATAACAGAATTACGTAATGGTGATAAAGAAGCAATCACGATTGGCAACGCAAGCTACAGCCGAATTGATATTAAAAACGTAAAGCCGGTTAAAGAAGCTGATGAATAAGTGTTATTTTTATGTCTTAAGTTTTTACCCCTTCTTGCCGATGTTAGGGTGAGGAGGGGGAATATGAATTTTGAAGGAAAACACTTAGTTCGTTGGGGCATACCTGGTTGGACATATATAATGGCTGTTCTCAGTTATTTTTTAGTGGTTGATACATCTAAAACTTTAAAACTGTTATTTATTGGTGATTTTCCTCTTGTGGGAGCGACTGCACTATTAATAGGATTGGGAATCATCATAGGACATTTAATTCACCGATTGAGCATGTTTTTTGGCTTTTTAATTTGGAATAAATGGGAAACTTACTTTAAGAGTGAATATGAATTGGATAAAATCATTAAGGATGAAAAGAATGGTAAAGAGGTACAAAGAATATACAGTTACAGACTAGGTAATCTCCATGCACTAAGAGCCTTAACCACAAGCGGGATACTATCTGCAATAACTTTAACAATACTGTTAAGAGTGTATTTATATTCAAAATATGGTTTGTACTTGCTGGTAGGTATTTCGATATTAACCTTGATAATACACATCAATTATGTTTATTTTAAGAAAAATCTAGATTTTTATATTGAAAAGGTTAAGGAAGGAACTAGTAATTAGGAGGGGTATTTTATTGATATCGCACCACACACGATGCAATTTTTTCTTTTACGCTCACAAAAGGGCGTATTTTTTATGGGGAAATATGAGAAAGAATAAACTACAAAGAAGGGTGAGTTTGAATGCAAATGATTGAATGGTTGAATCGTTTTTTAGAAACGGATAATACAAAACTGATTTATATTTTGTCCCTGATCATGGGGGCAAATGTGATTGATTTTACAGTGGGATGGATTAACGCAAAGTTTAATCCAAAAGTAGATTTTTCATCAAGTAAAGCAATTTTTGGGATAGCCCGAAAGTTGCTTTTATTTATTTTATTGGTCTATGCAATTCCAGTCGCATTATTAATGCCGGAACCATTAGGGATTAGCGCCTTATATGTACTGTATTTGGGATATTTAGCGAGTGAAATTAATTCCGTATTACATCATTTTAAACTTGTAGATGATGACAAGTCGACCGATTTATTTATTGATTTTTTCAAGAATGTATTCGATAAGAAAGGTGATAAATAATGGTTAAAATCATTGAAATGCTTATTCCGGCCAGTAATAAAAAAAACCGGCCAGGAACAAAGATGAATCCAACAAGCATCACCATCCATGAAACAGATAATACTAATGTACGGGCAAATGCGTTGGCTCATGCGCGGCTGCAGCAGAATGGAAACTCACGACAAGCTAGTTGGCATTTAAGTGTGGACGATGAGCCGGAAGTATACCAATCTCTGCCGTTTAATGAGGTAGGATACCATGCCGGCACCACCAGCGGAAATTATAATTCCATTGGTATGGAGATCTGCGTAAATTCTGATGGCGATTATAAAAAAGCGGTCAATAACGCAATACAAACGGTCAAATGGTTGCTGAATAAGTACCCATCTATCAAGGTGGTAAACGTCGTGCAGCATAATCATTGGTCCGGAAAAAACTGTCCACGTAACTTACGGTCCGGTGCAAAGGGTATTAAATGGGATGCGTTTATCAAAGGTGTGCGAGACGGTAAAAAAGTTGAAGCATCAAAACCAGCCAAGCCGCCGAAATATACATCGACAACTGGAACTATAAAAGTTGGCCAAAAGGTTACACTTAAAAAGTCGGCTAAAAACTATGCAACAGGCGAAAGTATTCCGAGCCAATATAAAGGCAAATCGTATACAGTGCAGCAGCGGGGGAGTAACAGGGTGCTGCTCAAAGAATTGTATAGTTGGGTTAAAACAAGTGATATTTCTGGATCAACTGATAGTAAACCGGCGCCGAAAAAACCTAAGCCAAAACCAGCTGCAACTGCTAGCGGATCCGTTGTTGACTGGATGAAATCGCAGGGAATGAATAGCAGCTATGCGAATCGCAAGAAATTAGCTGGACAATATGGTATTAGAAATTATGAAGGTACTGCTAAACAAAACGGGCAGCTTCTCGCAAAATTAAAAGCGGGACAACCAAAGCAGTCTGCAACTACCAAAAAAGGCAATCAGACAACAAGCAGTATTGTTGATTATTTAAAGTCAATCAATGTTAATAGCAGCTATGCCAATCGTAAAAAGCTTGCAGCAAAGCATGGGATTAAAAATTACAGTGGCACAGCTTCACAAAATGCGCAGCTGCTTAAAAAGATGAGAGGGTAACAAAAAAGAGGGCTTAATTGCCCTCTTAAAGATTACTCCATCCTATCCATTAAATAATCCAAACAGGAGTCACACAAGGTCGTTTCTCCTTCAGAAGATAAAACTGTTTTATCACATCTAGGACAGCTTGATAAATCAGATGTTAAAAATTTTGTGAAACAATTAAAGCAAATTGTGTTTTTGCGATCCTCGAATAAATTATTTTCCCCACATTCAGGGCAGTGCAAATAATTTTGGACTTCGTCATATGTATCTTGATCGAAATTTACTGGGCTGTTCATATAATAAAACATTTTAAGAGTTGATTCATTTAAACAAAAATGACATTTAGCTAGATTTTCATCCGGATTTAATTCGACCGTTTTTTGATTACAAGATGGACAGTGAATCACTAAAAAGCTGTTCTGTATATCCTCCTTAATAATTTGCATTCTCTTATTTGCAAAGCTTTCAAATTTAAACGAATAATCCTGAATCATTTCAAGAAGTTCTTCATATTCATAGTTGTGTTGAAAACTATCTTCAATAGAATAGCTTTCATCCGATTCTTTGTGTTCTCTTATAAAGATAATAATGTTATTTAACAGACTAGCAATTCTTGATTTTACCTCATTAGGATTAATATTATTATGAAAATGTTCGATTTTATTTCTTTCTTTTCGTACCCACTCTAAATCTTTGGTTAGATTATTAGATAAATTAACTATCTCGATATTTTTTAATCTATTTATCAACGTACTGAAATTTACACTTTTTAAATCTCCGCTAATTAGTTTATCAAAAGAAGCTTCATCAATTTTTTGGAAAATTAGAGCCCAATGTTCTTTATGTAATAGGTCTTTTAAAAAAACTAGAATACCGGAATATAAATGCAGAATCGCAAACTTATATTCTTTTTCATTATTACTTATTATTGATTCTAATCCTTTTTCGATAAAATCGTATGCATTGTCCTTTAGAGCGATACTTACACTTTGCAAATCCTCCTTCGACATTTATCCACCCTCCTTATATTATAAAAAAACATCTTTTTCATAGTACTTTCTTTAATACTTTCTTTAATACTTTCTTTAGCAAAATCACTCTAATGAAGAAACTATTTTTCGCGTACTCTAATTAGAGACATTCGTATACCCTAATTAGAGACAATCGCATACCCTACGTAGAGTACGCGCAACGGTGTCTCTAATTAGAGGACGGGCAAGTGTTCGTGTGTCAGAAAAGTTCATAGTTAAAATTAACAGGATTATTTGCTAGCCTCCGTACACCAGTAATATCCCCTCTTAAATTTCTTTCAAAATAGAATGGTTTATTACCATTTTTCAAACCCTTTATTACCCTGTTGCAATTTTTTGTATTTATTTTATAAATAGCTGAGTAATTATGATGAACCAAATTTTTGTGGCTTCCTGTAGAGAAGTCTTTAAAATCTTCTACGATTAAAACTGCGTCTTTTTGTTTTATGTTTAGTTCTTGTGTCAAGAGGTTAACAAGAATCCAGTAAAGAGCATCATTAGAGACTCGAGAAACTTTTGAAATTCTAAAGAAACTGTATCGGTTTTTAAGCATTGTAAATAAAATTATCTTAGGGATAACTAATTGTGCAGCAAATGCGTTTGCTTGCATTTCAATAATGTTGTCCGTGTTGTCCAATAAATCTTTTGAACGATCATGAAACCTTTTTTGCTTTTCGCTATGAAGGAAATAATGTCCTAATTCGTGGGCGAGTGTAAAGTTGCGTCTATTCTGGGGATGATTTGAATTAAAAACTATTGTCTTTTCATGCTCGTCAATACATAGCATCCCGCATAGCTTATTATTTTTAAAAGGGAAAGAATCAACATTAATGTTTTCAGAAATTGCAACATACATAATTAGTAATTCAGCTTTGTATGTCAATGGATATTTTATAACATGTGCGTATTTTTCAACTACTGAATCAGCCATAGTAACAGCTTCTTTTAAAGCTTCTTTTTTCTCCACTTAAAGACCCCCTAGACGGTTACTTTCTTCTGCTTTTTAAAATTCTTTGTTTTCTATATTCCATATAGTCCTCTAATTCTTCCATAAATTCATCCTGTTCCTCTTTTGTTAAATCATCATTGTCTTTTCGGAACCAAGTCTTGAAAGGCATAGATTTATTATCGTTAGGTTCATCGGTTTTACATAATAAATAATCAGTAGTTACATCAAAAATTAGAGACATATCCAGGAGAACATTGCTTGGCGGAACTGTCCTACCAGCTTCGTAGTTTGCTACGTTAGCACGTTTCATTTCAAGCTTTTCTGCTAGCAAATCTTGGGACATGCCTGCCTTTAATCGTTCATCCCGTATTCTTTTCCCCATTAAATTTTTTCTTTCCTGATCCATAATAAAACAACTCCTAAAAATATTTTATAAATAAATAACGTTTTTAGGGTTGACGTTGTTTAAAATATCGTTTAGTATGTGATTAAGGTTATTTTAATAAACGTATTTGAAAGGAGTGATTAATTTGTCAACCCTTATTGACTTGAGAAGAGAACGATTCCGAAGCCTCCGCCAAGAGAAAGGAATCACTCAAAGGAAAGTCTGTATAGATCTCGATATCAGCGAAAGCCATTATCGAAACATCGAAAGCGGGAGAGGTAACCCCGATGCTGAATTATTATTCAGACTAGCTGTTTACTTTGATGCATCCGCAGAATTCCTTTTTCCAGACCTGTCAGAAATAAAATTAAGCAGGCCTGTTTAGCAACACTGTTATTATTATAAACTGTTATTTAAAATAACGCAACAGTAAATGGCAGATTTATCAAAAAAATAAAGAGGTGAATATAAATGAACCTGACATTAGCGGTTAAAGAAATGTTTGAAGGTAACGAAATGAACATTTACCAGAACGAAAATAACGATGTTTTTATGACACGTGAACAAATTGGTACAGCTTTGGAATATTCAAATCCGCGGAAGTCAATCACAAATATCCATTCAAGGAACAGAAGGAGATTAGATCAGTTTTCAAGGGGGGCTCAAATTGATACCCCCTCAGGAAAACAAGATACAACTATTTACACAGAAAAAGGCATCTATGAAATTTTACGATACAGCAAGCAGCCGAAAGCAGATACGTTTTACGACTGGGTTTATGATTTGTTATCGAAGTTGCGTAAGGGTGAATATCAGGTCATTCAGCCGGTATCAGAAAAAGATGAAATTCAGATTAAGAAACAGAGGGCTGAAGCTATGTTGCTAAATGCCCGAACCAGGCAGGCAAAACTGATTCTTGAGATGCAAAAGAATAACACTTTGTCACCAGTCGCAGTTGAGTTGCTGCAGATTAATGCAATTGAAACATTAACAAATAATCAGTCAGGGTATCGTCCAGAAGTTGACAAAACATACACAGCAACTGAAATCGCCACTGAACTTGGAATTACTTCTAATAAAATCGGCCGCATTGCCAATAAGCATTGCTTGAAAACGGAAGAGTACGGCATTGAAGTGTTGGACAAATCTCGTCATAGCAATAAGCAAGTATCATCATTCCGTTATAACGAAAAAGGACGGAAAAAATTGATTGAATTAGTCTCTGGAGGAGGAAGTTAAATGAACACAATCACAGTAGGACAAATGCAGCAGCTAACGAGACGGCTCGACAATATTATGGGGGCAGTTTCCTCAGGGGAGATAAAAAGAAAACGTTTAGATCAATTACAAGCCGATGTAAGAGAGCGTTTTGACATTGGTAAAGATATCATCGCTTACCAGTTCTGGGCGGCCTTGATTGAACACTGGGCGGAGGTGTCATGAGTGATTGAAAAACGCATCGCTTACTATGCCCGTAAAGTATCAGAGTATGGAGCAACGCACATCAGCAAAAACCGCAATAAGTATCGCGCAGACCGATTGACGCGATATAAAAAACTGATGCATGAAGGGATTGGAAAAAATGAACAACGATGACAATTACCGCAATTGGTATACCTGGTTTATCGTCTGGGGCGGCATGGCTGGTTTAGCAGTTTTAGGATTGGTTTGGATTATCAAAGAGTTAAATACAACAACGATTATTTTGTATGGAGGATAAATCTAATGAACAAATTTGATTATGAGTTTGATCAGTTGGACAACCACATCGCCAAAACTGGCAAACGTATCGGCTGTGCTGCAGTAGGAATGATTGTATTTAATGCTTTTGTAACTTTGGTCGTCCTGGGCGGTATAGGTTGGCTGGCTTATATTTTATTAAAACACTATGGGATTGTGGGGTGAATCAGGTATCGGGAAATGATTATCAAGCGCATTTACAACGATAGTGATTCATATGAGGTCGGCGAGGATGATATATCAAAAATAGAATTAACAGCTCACGGTAATGAGAAAATGACCATTTTCAAGGTGACATATACAGACGATTCAATTCTGTTTGTCGGTTTTCTGGAGCATGAGGTTGAGCATAGAATCCATGGAATAAAGGAGAGGAAAGTATTGCAAATCAAATTTAAAGAATTAACATTGCAGAATTTTAAAAGCCACCAGGAATTAACCGTAAACTTTGGCGAGCGCACGGTAATCACTGGTGACAATGCCCGAGGGAAATCTTCCATCGGAGAAAGTATTATATGGCTATTATACGGTACAGACCTGATCGGAAGCAAATTGGACCCGTCACCGGATACGTACGAAGCGGATTTGACAAAGGCGGAATTGCTGTTTGAAGTTGACGATAAACAAACTTTTTTAGGTCGTGAAATAGCCAAAGGTCGCAATAAGTTTTATGTGAACGAGGTGCCAAGTAAAGCTACTGAATTTAACCAGGTAATTGAGCAGCTATTTGATAAAGAATTATTCCTTTCACTGTTCAATCCAAACTATTTCTTTACATTACATTGGGAAAAACAGCGTGGCATGATTTTGCAATACGCCACAGCACCAGCAAATAAAGAAGTCTTTAAAGAGTTGCCTAAGCCACAATCGGACAAACTTTCCACGCTGGTTAAAAAGCAGTCTTTAGATGATTTGGTAAAGATACACCGTGATAACAAAAACAAAAAAGAAAAAGAACATATTGCTGCACAAAGCAGAACAAAAACATTAAAAGAACAGTTAGATCAGTTTGGTTCACTTGTTCCGATGTCCTCTTTAAATACTGAAAAGGCACAAATAGAAAAGGTATTTGCAGAGAAACAAGAAATCACAAATCAAGCACGAATAATTAACAATCAAAAAGATGCTCTTTATACCAAAATGGAAAATTTAACGATACAAATAAATCAGGGTAAAGATGATCATGAACAACTGATGGACCGTGAAATAGAAGCAAGTTGTTATGCATGCGGACAAGACTTAAAAGCTGAAGCAAAACAGGTTGCAGAACAAACAAAAGAGGAAGAATTGGACAAGGTTAAACAAAGGGTTAATCCACTAATAATAAAGCGAAAAGAATTGCGTGAAGAATATTCAAGCATAAAGAGAGTTGAAGTTCCAGAAGATCTACAAGCAGAAGTGCAGCAGATGAACGACAAGTTATTTGAGATTGAACATGAAATGAACAAGCATAAGCAAGTAGAGCGACTGGAAAAGGATGTTAAAGAAGCGCAAGAAAATGAAGTGAAAACTAAAGAGTCACTTAATGGATCTATCTTCATACTAGATGCAATTAAGGCATTTAACGCTAAGGAAGCTGAATTACAGGCTGAAAAGGTTCAAGGGTTGTTTGATAACTTGTCTATCAGATTGTTCGACACAGTGAAATCTACCGGCGAATTGAAGCCTACATTCGTTGTACAGATGGATGACAAGGACTATATCAAGCTATCGACAGCGGAAAAGATTAAAGCAGGACTAGAATTACGTGATGTGTTATCTGATCAAAGTGATCTAATTACACCTTGTTTTGTAGATAATGCTGAATCGATTACTAAATTTAAAGAGCCAAATGGCCAGTTGATTATGGCCAAGGTTGTAGCTGGAAAAGAATTGGAGGTTGTTATTGATGAGTAAAGAAATTTACGGAGTCGAACTAGCAGGGAAACGCGGACGAAATACTATATATTTCACTAGTTTATCAGAACGAATGACTTTTCTTAATATGATAAATTTTGGTGAATTTCATGGACAACTAACTTTATTAGAAAAACCGGAAGAAAATAAGGAGGGTAAATAAATGGCAATTGAAATCGTACCATTTTCGACTCGTCTTATAGGGTCTGATGAAGACTGCATTGTATTAAAACATCACAAAAGAGTTGATGGAAGTATCGGAGATATAGAAATGGCTTTTCCGTTTCATGAAGATACACCCAACTTCACTTTGAATCTTAGGGAAGCTATGGAGCTTAGGAATGCAATCGATCGACTTTATGAAATTAAGTTTATTGAGGGGAGAAATTAATTATGGCAAATAATCAATTACAAGCTTATCAAGGTATGGAATTTGGAGAACTAACAACACAGGACGTTGCAACAATTCAAGAAACGGTTGCTAAGGGGGCAAGTGATTCACAGTTTAGGTTTTTTATGGCTACAGCAAAGGCAAGTGGTGCAAATCCATTAACGAATGAAATTTATGCAACGGTACGACAAGGGCAACTAACAATCCAATATGGTTATGACTTCTACGTTCGTAAAGCAAAAGAGAGTGACGGATATTTGGGATATGACGTACAACTAGTGCATGAAAATGATGAATTAAAAGTTAGTAGAAATACAGATGACAAAGGTCGTTCTTACATGGTCGTCAGTGACCATAATATCACTTTCCCGCGTGGAAAAGTTATTGCTGCTTACGCGATTGCATTTAGAGAAAATGTTACACCATTTACTGTTTTCATGGAAGCTGATGAAGTTGAACATTTACGTAAATCAAATATCGGAATGCAGAAAACTATGTGGACAAATTATTTTGGGGATATGTTCAAGAAACATGTACTACGCAGAGCATTAAAAGGTCAGTTTGGACTTGAATTTGATGACCAAGAAGTTGGCCAAAATGATACACCAGAATACAAACCAAAAGAACGGAAAGACGTCACGCCAAATACAGAAACTATTGACCAGCCGCAGCAAGAAGCACAACCAGAAGAAAACCCGGCATCGGAAGCTGACCAGCTGCGTGATGAAATAAATAATAAATTTAAGCAGCTAGGTATCACGTCAAAGAAAGCTGCAAATGAGTACTTGAAAACAAATGCGCCAGATATTGACCCATCTACTGCAACAGAAGCAGAAATGACAGGCTTAATTGAACTAATGGACATGCATATTGAACTGGAACAAGCCAAGGCGCAATCAAGCGAAGACGAATTGTTGTGATTGCATGATGTTGCCACAAGCAATCGTTTACGAACGTAATAAAGATTGTCAGCTTTGCGGCGAAGAAATGAATGGGACTGAATTTAATCTGTACCGTGGGCTAGAGATTTGCTCATGGTGCCAGGAGGAGTTGGAACGATGAATTATGTTACAGTAGACGATTTGGATTTTATGGAATTAGTAAAAAATAAATTTGAAAACAATCCACGACTAGAAACATACCGTGATGATGAATATCAAAAGATTGCTTTACGGATTGGCGAGAATAGAGACTCAATTTTAATTTTTCATTATCTATATGAATCTCCGTTGTTTATGGGTGTGTTGAAAAAATGCCCTAAATTGATTTTGGAAGGTGAAAACAATGAATGCGGAAAAACTAGCGGAAATTAAAAAGAACTCATTCGACGTTTGGTTTGAGCGTTATTGGAAACATACACAACTAGAAAATCGCCTGGAACAATCGGCAATGAAAGGTTATTCAAGTTATAGGTCGAACTTTGGAAATGATGATTATAGGAACAGAAGAATGCGAGATCCCCGACATGTTGAGCGGTTAAAAGAAAAGCTACCAGGCATAAAAATTAGTTATGAAAAAGAAACTAGCGTATCTTATTTTTTTGGCCAAACAAGAACTAGAACATATGAATGGATTGAATTCGATTGGGGGTCTGATAGTGATGAAAGTTGATATTTTAGCAAGTGGCTCGCAAGGAAATTGCATTGCACTTACCGCAAATAACAAAACAATCTTAGTGGATGCTGGCATAGCCAAAACAAAGATTGAAAAAGCATTGCTTGCTGTCGATATTCGTCCAGATGATGTCCAAGCCATCTTCATTACACATGCTCATAAAGACCATACAAAAGGTCTTCCATTGGCAAACAAATATAAGATTCCAGTCTATGCAGGTGAGGAAGAATGGAAAGATATTTCCAATGTGGAAGATGAATATATGTTTAGTTTTCCAGTTGGTGTAGGTATGAAGATGCCTTATTTCGACATTAAAACGTTCGAAACACATCATGACTCATACGCTCCTGCCGGGTATTGTGTATATTCGGATGATGAAAAAGTATCTGTTTGTTTAGATACAGGGCGTGTAGATGATTATATGCTGCACAACATGAAAGACAGCGATATCTACATTATAGAAGCAAATCACGAACCTAAGATGGTAGAACGATCCGATTATCCAAACAGTGTAAAAGCAAGAGTTCTTTCAGATGTCGGCCATTTGTCGAATGAACAGACTGCCGCTGCACTTTGTCAGCTGATACAAGGTAAAGGCGAACAAATCTATTTAACCCATTTAAGCAGTAACAATAACATTCCAGCACTGGCAGAAATCACAGTTGTAAAAGCATTGAAAGACAAAGGCTTTTTCCCAGATAAACATTTCAAAATTGAGGTGATTTAATTATGAAAATAAATATGGATAGTGCTTTGATGGTCGGCATTGCTAGGCTGCAGCATGAAAACAAAACGTTGAAACAACAGGTCATCGAGCAGCAGGATATTCTTAACGACATAAAGATACACGATGTTTCCAAGCAAGTCGCAGGCCATATTGATAGCTGGATGAATATACCTTATCTGCACGGCAAAACGGAGCGGGAAGACATAGACGAATTTGCTTTTAGGCTTACTAAGTACATTGACCATAAATTACGGAATTGAACGGACTGATGTAAATGGCAAGTCCACAGTTAAAAGACGGGCACACAAGGATTGCCAATGAAATTCTGAACGAAATCATGCAAATGAATTTGAATGGTACCCAGTTTAGGCTTGTGATGGCTATATGGCGATTCACGTATGGATTTAGTAGAAAAAATACTAAGTACGGCATGTCCGTTAGCTATCTTGCCGAAGTTATTAATGCTGGCAGAAGCCAAGTTGATCGTGAGTTAAAGAGATTGATAGACCAGAACATCATAACTGTTGATGGGATGGATGAGAAGGGGGCAAGGATATTGTCATTTCAAAAGAATCATAAGGCATGGGGCGAGCAAGCAGCCCCTGCCCCTAAAACAAAAAGCACTAAAAAGACAACTAAGCCACAAGGTACTAAGTCAGATAGATATGATGCAGAAAACACTTATTATAAAATGGCTGTTTATTTTCATAATCAGGTGTCTGTAGTGGCAAAAGAAGCGGGTGTCGAGCATTTAATCGCTAAGGCTAATTTAAAACGTTATGCGGATGATTTTCGCAAGCTAGTAGAGATTGACGGTGCCACTAAGCAGCAGATAAAAGATGTAATTGATTTTGCTACTGCGGACCCATTCTGGAAAACGAATATTCTATCAGCTGCTAAACTCAGAAAGCAGTTTATGAAACTAGCAATCAGAATGAACGCTGATAAGCAGCCGGCGCAGCCAAAGCCACAATACGATAGTCGGGATAGAGAAATAGCGTTGCAGAAATGGATACAGGAAGGAAATGACCCGAATGAATTTAACTGGAACAGTTGATTTGTCGGCTGAACAATCGGTACTGGGCGCTGTCTTTTTGGACCCGAATGTATTGGATGATATTTCTTTCCTGGAGGATAGAGATTTCCTTGATACAAAGCACCAGCAAATATACAGGGTTATGAAATGGCTTGATCAGCGCAATAAACCTGTTGACCTAACCACAGTGACAGAATTATACGTACAGCATAATAGAGCCAGTGAAGTTGATGTTGTCTATATGACAGATATGGCCGGCAGTGTTCCGACTACGGAAAACATTAAACATTACGCCAACATTGTCCGTTCCAAAGCAATCCGCAGACGAGGCGCAGAAATTGGTCGGGAAATTACTGATTTATCTCGGGAAGATTTTGATTCAGATGAGGATTACTTTGCAGCTGTTGAGTCTCTTGTCGCTGGAATGCGGCCGGATGAAGAAGGAAAAATGAAAAACCTATCAGAGACCAGGGCTAACTATTTCCAACACATATTAAACAAAAAGATTGAGTACGTACCGACAGGATTCACCAAATTTGATGAATGGGCACATGGTTTGTGGCGAGGTTGGCTGTTTGTATCTGCCGGACGTCCATCTGTAGGGAAGACCGCATTGGTACTGCAGCGGCTGATGACAATCGCTGAACATGGTCCAGTACTTTTCTACTCACAAGAAATGGACGAAAACCAGCTGAAAGACAGAATGATTTCCAATCTAAGCGGCATTCCATATAACCGAATTAAAAATAAGGAACTGTCTCCGAAGCAATATGGTTTTGTTGAAGAAGCTTATAACAAATTGGAGAAGCTGCCTATTTACATTCAAGACAGCAGCGGAGTGACGATTGAAGAAGTACGTTCCACCGCAAGACGTTTTAAAAGGCGTTACGGTCAGATTGCCATGATTGCGGTCGATTACTTGCAAATCATGAATATCCCGCAGGCAAGGCATGAAAACAGAGCACAGGCCATCGGTAATGTAACAACAGCGGCCAAACAAATCGCTAGAGATATGCAATGTTGCTTTATGATGCTATCGCAAATGAATCGTGACAGTGACAAGCTTGCTAAAAAGCCAAATCTATCACATTTAAAAGAATCATCATCCATCGAGCAAGATGCAGATGTCGTCGAGTTTCTATGGCATAACGATAGTGACCAGCACAATCAAGGTAAAGTTATACAGCAGTTTATTGCAAAAGGCCGAGATATAGGAATCAATGAGTTTAGGCTGCTATTCCGGGGATGGAAACAACACTTTGAGGAGTTGAGTTGATTGCCTATTAATAAAGTTATTTACCAAACAAATGTATTTGAGATTACTATTCAAAAGTACAAAAATGGATGGTTGCTGCAGGTGCAGGCGAACGGCATGGACATTGTTGAATGGCGAGAGTTTAAGGCTTTTGCCACAGTTGATCAATATGTAAAAAGAAAGTACCTGGGTGAAGTCAATGAGCAAATGCATTGAATGCCTGGAAGCAGACCAGATGGATGACCAGCCATATTGCCCGGATTGTTTTAAAGAAATGTTCTTAAATATTGATAGAAACGGGTGGTTTTAATGAACGGAATTACGGAAGCAGCTGAAAGTTTTGAAAGTAAAGTGAAGCAGCTGGAATCACTTTTTGCAGATGGTACGCCTATAAATAAGCTTGAATCTTTCAAGCATTATGCTGCCGCCTGGTACAAGCTTGGTTATGAAGTTGGTAAAAATGAAGTAGCCGAAATGCAAATAAAGAAAGTGAAAAAAGGCGTAGTAACCGTTTTGGAGCACAAAGGCCGCAGGTACATTCTGGATCACCCAAATAATAGGGGGCGTTGAATATGTGGGAAACAAGGCATCAAGAAATTGACACCCTTCACATCGATAAAGTTATTAAATATAATTATCGTGTTTTGCACGAATTAAATAACTTAAATCAGCACAAAAACCCTGCTCAACAGTTGGCGCTGCAGGAACTTATTACAAACACATTGGCCGAATTAAACAAAATTAAAAAGATTAAGGGGTGATTTGTGTGGAGGATAAAGATTGGTTGGAAAAATTAAAGCCTATTATCGATTTTCAGATAGAAAACGACTCGCATTATGGTCGTCCTGCACAAGTGACATTGTTTTCAACAGATGTAAATCGACTTGTTGAGCAAGCTGAACTGAATCAATATTTTGCTGGTAACAACGCTAAATTGAATGAGTTTCTCAATGATTACGCCGCGGCAGGGGATTTGGGGAGAGACGTCATTGATGTGGCAATGAGGATTATCGAGGAACAGGCTGGACAAACAGAAGAGTTGGAAAGAGAACTCGAAGAATCGGAGAAACAATGCAGTTTTACATCTAATGAATATGATAAATTGGCGAATCAAAACAAGCGATATCGGGAAGCGTTAAAAAAAATAGCAGTCAATTTTCCGTTCGACACGAGAGAAGACTATGTAAAAATAGCATGCCAAGCATTGGAGGAATCGGAATGGACGGAGATACAAAAGTAATTTTTTCTGTCGGACTTGGATTGAATGGATGTCATGAAGAGCATGACTTTACACTTGACGAATTGGGTTATGACCCGAAAGTCGATATTGATTTAGAATTTTTTCTAGATGAGCAGTGGCGCGAATGGAGAAATGACAGGTTAGATGGTAGTTGGAGATTGGAGGAGTCGGAATGCGATTTGTAGGATTAGACCCTTCCACCAAAACTGGATTCGTTGCATTAGATGAGAATGGCCGAGTTTTAAAAGCAAAAGAATTAACCGGTATTGGAAAGAAGGATCCGGTGCGTATGATTACTCTGATTGATGAGGTTGTCAGACACTTAGAAAAAGACGATTTTATCATGATTGAAGGCTTTGGATTCTCTTCACAACAGGCAATCCAATCCGGTGGTATTGGTTGGGGAATGAGGATGGCAGTGGCTAGGAAACACATGAAATATTATGAGGTCGCTCCAAATGCTTTGAAAAAGTTTGTCAATGTCACGGGATGGAAGGGAGAACCAGGTAGCAAAAAGAGACTGACGGGTAACGAGAAAAAAAGAGCTGTTATGGATTCAGTAGAACAGCACTTTGGATTTATGCACAATAGCGACAACGTAGTCGATGCCTATGTGTTAGCAAAGATAGGACAAGCGTTATTTCATAAAAAGGTAGATTACGAGTATCAAAAAGAAGTGGTCGAAACAATAATAGAATCGTCTAAAAAGTGACATGTTTCTATCGTTCGTTTTTATAGGCTCACAGGCGTTTTAATTGAAAGATGAATAATTAGGTCTAAAAGGAAAGAAAGAGATATGCACGATTATAATTCACAATAAAAAGGAGTAGTTAATATGTCTAAAATAGAATTAGATGTCTTGTTCAAGAAAATGCAGAAAGATGATAAAAAAGAAGTGCTGGAGTTTCATATCCTGGGTGATGAGGTGCCGCATAAGACAGAGTTAATTGGCATGGCCGGAGGAATTGCTGTATTAGGCATAGATGATGTCAGCATTTCCGCAGAGTTTAAATCAATCCAACGTGACAGTAAAAAGGTAGCATTGAAGTTTGAAGCGAAAGGCGACAACGATGCTGGGCTGATTACCTTATATGCTATGGCAGGCTATAATGTCAAACTGTTCTTGGAGCCATCGCAAATGACAATTGACGAGTTTTATGACGGGGAGACAGACCCAGGCATCGAATATAAGGTAGATGATGGTGGAGTGGTAGAAGTGGCACAAGGGCAGATGTCAGCTGAAGATATTCCGGTGGGCGAACCTGCAGAAGTAACAGCTGATGACGATGATCTATTAAACTAATAAAAATAGCCCTGGATAATTCCGGGGCAGTCTTTTAAACATATTCAAGGGGGCATACCATGAGTTTTGAGCTTCCGGAACTGGACAGACGTGAAACCCAGAAAGCTGTAGAAGCAGTGTTGGAAAGGTATCGTATTTTTAAATATATAACATTTGAAGAGAAAGAGGCAGCTGTCACATCACATGTTGATGAAATAGGCGGTGGAAAAAGCAATATAACAAGTGATCAAACGGGAGGCATAGCCATTAGTAATGTGGATCAACAAGAGCATAGAAGGCGCTATTGCTTGAAAGTTGAAAGAGCCGTGAAACGATTGCCAAAGATGGAGCGCTTCTTGATTGAAGAAAGATATATGAGCGAAGAGTCAGAGTATCTGACAGATTACAATGTATATTGTTTTAAGTTTCAGCCGCCAATCAGCGAAAGGACATACGCTAAAATTCGTTGGAAAGCATTCTATAAACTTGCACTTGGCTTAAATATTGAAATTACCGTAGGTGGTGAATGATATGAAAAGAGACGATTACCCAGAGGCACTGGAGCCTAAGCACATCCAAGAAATACTAAGCATAGGAAGGAGGCAGACGTACGAGTTGCTGGAGGACCCTCCTTTCCATACAGTAAAAGTTGGACGACTTTATAAAATATCAAAGAAAAGTTTTTTTGAATGGTTCGATGGAGAGCAAGGATGAATAATCCTTGCTTTTTATTTTTGTTATTGTTAATCTCTAAATGACCAGTCATTGAGCGGCAGGAAAATTCGGCAGGGATTTGGTAGGATAATGGTAGGAAATCAGATGGGATGGCAGGGTTTTAAAGGATATTAACGACCATTTCATTCGGTCCTAACACCTCGTAATCCTTTATAGATAGCCGTTCGAGGGTATGTTAGGTCATTAGAAATCACAACTTCATAGTACGATGATTCTTCGGGGTAGGAATAAATACTTTAAAATTACAAAACCGCTGTAAGGCATGTGCATCAATGCTTTAAGCGGTTTTTTGTTTCTCTTAAATGTTGTTTTGGTAGGCTGTTTGGTAGGAAACTGAAAATAATTAGTCGATAATAAACGACTCTGAAGGTCATTATTTTAACATTTTTTCCATGGCTTTAGCTGCATCTTCTTGCATGTTAGGCATCATGTGAGAGTACTTGTCCAGGGTTACTTTTATAGATTTATGGCCAAGCAATTCTTGAACTATTTTAGGATGAATTCCAGCGCTTAGCAAAAGAGAAGCACACGTGTGTCGTAAGTCATGAAATCTAATGTAACGCATCCCTGTATTATTAACGATTCGTCTCCAAAACTTAGGGAAATTACTTATACTAACTGGTTGACCGTCTTCCTGACAAACTACCAGGTCATTGTCTTGATAATCTTTGCTTGCCAACTGTTCTTGATTGATCACTGCTTTGTGCTGTTTTAGCTCTTTAGCTACTAAAGGAGAGACAGTTATTGATCTATACCCTGAAGTTGTTTTAACTCTATCTTTTAACCCTTGCTTTGCAGATAAGGATTTACTAATTCTAATTTGTCTAGTCTTGAAATCAATATCTCTCCAGCGGAGTCCAAGGATTTCTCCTCTTCTCATTCCTGTATGAATAGCAAGTACAAACATTATTTTCTGTCTATGCTCTAACTTGCTGAAAAACGTTTTCACCTCATCAACTGTCCAATAATCAACTTTGGGCTTTGACACTTTTGGTTTAGAGCCATTGTCCAATAAATCGAACGGATTCTTCTTAATCAGTTCTTTTCTTAGAGCAGATTTAAATGATGTTTGCACAAGGTTAAAAATCTTTTTTATTGTACCATCTGCTAACGGTTTGTTGTTTTTATTTCTTTTATTCTTTAGTGCTATTAATAAATTTTCAATATCTAATACAGTTATTTTCTGCAATGGTATATGTCCTAACACAGGTACAATGTGATTTCTTAAATGTCCTTCATTAGTATCGCGAGTTTCAGGAGAAATATCTTGCTTATTTTCAAGCCAGTTTTCAACATATTCTTTATACAACATCTTAGAAGGGTCTATAAAGCTACCGTTTTCCCAAGCAACTTTTGCTTCGGCCTCAGCTAAACGACATTCAGTTTTTCCTTTAAATCCACGCTTTTTAATAGTCTTTCTCTTGCCGTTGCGATCTTTCACTTCAAAAGCGTAATAATAGTGTTCTTTTCCACCTTTTGTATACGGATAGATAGGCACAGATTATTTCTCCTTCCATTCGATGATTTCATTCGGCTGTACTTTGTAATATGTACAGATTTTATCTATAACTTCTAAAGACACATATTCATTCTTTCCCATTTTAGCAACTGTGGCAGGAGAAAATCCGAGAGTTTCCCGCATTTGTGTTTTAGTAATATCCTTATCAAGTAATAATCGCCATAATGGTTTATAAGAAAATGCCATATCATACATTCCTTTCGTGTTCTTGTATAAGTTATGAACATTATAAAACTAATTGTTCACAAACGCAAACATAGAAGATGTATATAAGTCATACGGACAGGAAAAACTTAGAGAAAAAGAATGAAAAGTTACGAGTAATCGTTGTGTTATAACTATTTTAACCTGTTAAATTAGTATTATGGAACTTTTGAGCAGACGAAAAGAGACTTATCTGTCTCTAATTAGAGACACCATTGCGCGTCCTCTACGTAGGGTATGCGATTGTCTCTAATTAGGGTATACGAATGTCTCTAATTAGAGTGCACGAAAAATAGTTCCTTCATTAGAGCTATTTTGCTAAAGAAAGTATTAAAGAAAGTATTAAAGATAGTATAGTGTGAAAAAGACGAAAAATCATATTTGAAAATAATTACCAACTGACCGATAATATAAATAACATGTTATGGGGGTTGGTAGAAATGAATAAGAATTATGTTTTTAAATCTAATGCTAAAGCAACCGTTACTGTTGAAGGAGATGTTATAACTATTTCTCGAAAGGGCATGAGAAGTTTCCTCACTCAAGGCTTAAAAGGAGAAAAGTCAATACCAATCAAGAACATAACTGCAATTCAAATAAAAAAGCCTGGGATAACTACAGGTTACATTCAATTTTCTCAACATGGAATGATGGAAAGTGAAGGTGGGGTGTTTGATGCAGTTAAAGATGAAAATACTATAATATTTCAAAAAAAAGAATATGATCAAGCATTGGAATTAAAAGAATATATAGAATCAGTTCAGGCAAAGCAAAATAATCAAACAACTGAAAAAGTTGATTCAAGTGAGGCAGACGAACTAATCAAGTTTAAACAGCTTGCAGATGAAGGAGTAATTACACAAGAAGAATTTGAAGCAAAGAAAAAACAACTGCTAGGATTATAAAGGCATCCCATAACGGGGTGTCTTTTTTATATACAAAATAAAAGGGAGAGTGTTAACCATGAAAGTATTAATACGTAAGACATTAACAGGCAGTGAGTATTGGGATGCTAAGAATAAGAAGACGTTGTTTGTTCCTGCAGGTAAGAATCCAGAATTTAAAGTAACGAAGAATCCTGACAGTATGATTGGTGGAGTTGATTTTGCCGCTGGTAAAGAAACAACTGTCATTGATGAAGGTATCAACATAGAAGATATGACAGTGAAGCAACTGCATGAGTTTGCCAAACAGATTGATGTTGAGATACCAGCTGACGTTACAAAGAAGAATGACATCATTGCGTTCTTGTCGGAACAATGAAGTACTGTGACTTCAATGGCTGTGACAATAAGATAGCTGGTGGAGCATACTGCAGTGAGCACAAGCGCAAGAGACCTAAGCGCAAGCGTAAGAACAAGGACATCTATCACAGTAAGAACAAATCATTTTATAATTCTTCCGCTTGGCAATCAGTACGATCGTTTGTATATGAAAGAGAACGTGGCTTGTGTCAGAGATGTAAGAAGTTTGTGTTTGGTCGTGGTGCTCATGTACATCATGTCATACCGATAAGCATAGACGAAACATTAAAATTAGAAGTAAACAATTTACGATTATTATGCCCAAAATGCCACATAATTGAAGAAAATGAGGAAAAAGAGAAAAAAGTATTTCCCAGTTATTTTGGATAAAAGCCCCCCGGTCGAAATTAAATTTGGGGTGGCCTGGGGAGATAGGTAGCTTCTCCAATTTGTTATAAGCTTCTTC
>RWZE01000063.1_pt1 | contig 35236 bp, 37 predicted proteins | sample 2187721 | NCBI WGS metagenome assembly RWZE01 (sample SAMN10531867, study PRJNA481165) | viral metagenome | isolation source: viral particles purified by filtration and ultracentrifugation from about... | host: Nasonia giraulti 16.2 | place: USA:Tennessee | collected 2011-04-01
TGGTATCTGCAGCTGCATTGACTGCTGACACCCCATCATCGTCAAAGCACACGTTAAGATAAACAGGATGCTCAACGATCTTTTGAACAGTGCGAGTGATGACTTCGGTTTTGATCCGATCTTCTGCTTTTGTTGATTCATATTGTTGACTCACTTCTTCAGCTTTAACTTTTGCTTTTTCCTGTGCATCCAAAAATGGTTTTACGGCTTTGGTCACTTCTTTTTTAACCGTGGCTATGCATTCGGTTTTGGCCTTGGCCAAATCACCAGATAAACTATTTGATTGCCATGTTTGGAGTAACGCATAGATCAGCAGAACGATGATCAATGACCAGCGTTTGTTGCTCCAGATCAATAGAAGAAACGGCATTAGTTTTCTCCCATGCATTTTTGGTACCGCGCTTGTTGTCGAGTCCAAACCCCATAGCAGTTGTTCGACCGTACACTGCAGTCACGTCCAGCCACAAATCGCCACTTGAGCAGTGACTTGCATGCTTGGCTATATTGGCCAGACTTCAAATTGCGAAGCATAGAAGACTGCTGCCATGCACCAGTACCGAATTGGTACGTGAAGTCCATATAAAGGTCATACTCGGCCTGACTGAGCTTCACGCCCTGCAGCGATCGATTGAAGCGCTGGGCATCTTTGGTCATGTGGATCTGTAGATAATCCATGCCCTGCTTTTTAGTCACCGGTGCATCTGTCATCTTCACACGCTGGCCATTGGGGTAAACAGTTGAGCCATAGCCAATCGTTGCCACTTTGCCACTGTCGAGATATGGCTTTGAGCTAAAACCCTCATAGCCTGCCGTGAACGCCACTCCAACGGCAGAAATCACAGTCAGAGCAGTAACGGTGTATTTAGTCTTTGACATTGCACTGGCCCTCCAACTTTTTAAGTTCTAATCGGTGGATCTCAGTTGCGCGCTTATTCTCTTGCCACTTGTAATAGGAGTTGATCAAAAAACTAAGCAGGCTAATGAATAGGCCACAGGCACCGATGATCAGGCCAATAGCAGTCACTGGGTCAAGCCCTGTTAATTTCCCAACGACTGCCCCACTACCACCAATGACGGTAGTTTTAGCAGCTGCAGAAGTCGCAACGCTTGATGCTTCTATAATTGATTGTGAATCAGACACTTTATTTGTCCCATAAAAAAACCCTGAGATTATTTAAGCGCAGGGTTTAATGGGGTTTTCTGGGTGATTAAAACTATTTATTTAACTTCTTTTCAATCTCATCGATGCGTGATGATATTTTTTGGATTGTAGCAACTATTGGGGGAATAAATTCTTCATAGCCAAGAGTGAGTGTATCTGTACCATCAATCAGTTTATGATCCTGCAACCCTGCAAAGTCGATCCCCAACTGATCAGCAAGAGATTTAACTTCTTGAGCAATAAACCAATTGTGTTTGCGATTTCGTTTTTTAGAGCCATCTTTAACAGGATTTGACCAAAACTCGCGCACGATTCTGTTGCGCGCTTCAATTAGTGCCTCACATTTATCACATGCTTGTTTGTGTTTTAAATGCAGCTTTTTCACATAAGCAGTATGTTTATCTAAATCAACTTCATAGCGTGATCTTGCAGCAGTAAATAAATCTGTTCGATTTATCGTCATTCCGTCAAAATATGTATATATGAAATCTTCGGCTTTTGGCTTAAGCGGAGCATCTGGAATAATTGGCTCATCTGGATATGTAACGTCTTGAACTAGCCCTTGAACATAATCATCGCGCATATCCCACACGCCCTGTACAGCACGTAAATTCAAGATAAAATCAATCATACTATTTGGCATATTCTCGATATCGGTCTTATCTCGGGCATCAGATCTGTTTTGGATCGGATGATTTGTATATACATGCTGATGATCTGTACCAATTTGAACTTGATTATCACCACTAACTGACGAATTAACCCCAATTGCTACTGAGTTTGATAGTTCTGTATAATTGCTACCATCTAACAGCTTGCGCAACGTGTAAGCACCGAGACCGATACAGCGAAAACCACTTCCAAAACCACCAACAACATCGCCAGATTGTCTGCCCACGTAAACGCACTCTTCCAGCTTCACTGCCTTGCTAGCACTTGCAGAGCCGATAACCACACTACTAAGCACATCGTCGACATTTTGAGCACTACCATTACCGATTAACTGACTCGCACCTCCACTTTTTACAGTATTGCCAGATAATGCCCCAACAACAGTCATGTTGGTACCAACGTAATCACGTAACGCTGCATGTCCGACCACAGTCAGGCCACTCCCGGTACCCTTATCTAGTGAGTTCATTCCAATGACAATACTGTTGGTGCCAGCAGCTACTTTCTCTAGTGTGGCATATGCTTGTAGTATGAACTGCCCCGACTGACCAGCTGCTGCTGCGGGTTCGTATACTGTAAACATATCATCTTGCACTTCAGCTACCACGTAGTACTGTGGATCATTATAAGTCGTACCTAAATTTGGTATACGCACAATAACCTCATACCCAGTCTTTAATCCGTGCGCATTCAGGGTGAATGTCACGGTATTGGTAGACATAACATAGCCACCGCTACGCTCGACCGTCACTAGCCGAGCACCTTTTTGAGAACAGCCTAAACCGATACCAGCCATTGCACTATAACCGATGGCAATATTCTGCACATCTTGAGGTTTTAAATTTGGTGCTGCGTAACCACCTATGGCTACACTGGCATGACTGCCACCACTTGTCATAGCGTATGTTCCGATAGCTGTAGCATATTCATGTTCGCGAGGTGTTTGGTTCACTATCTCAGATGTATCACCACTAAACTTTAGGCTCCCATTACCAGCCATTGCATTAGCACCTATAGCGACGTTAGCCCCACCTGTTGTGATACATTGCATAGCATTTCGCCCCAATGCTACGTTACCATACCCTTTTGTAACAAAGCGCATAGTGTTTGCGCCTATTGCAGTGTTACGTGTACCTTGTGATGCGCCTACAGCACCCGCACCAACATAGAGTAAAGACTCAAGACCAATCGCAATATTGTGATTTCCGCCGACCGACTTCTGAGCAGCACGAGTCCCTATCGCTATTAAGCCCCTTGGGTCTAGATTTAGCTCTGCAGCTTGCTCACCGATCAATACCGAATTCAACTTAACCTTAGGATCTCTTTTTGATCCAGCGCTATTTCCGATCGTCACCGATGAATTTTGCAGCTGACTATCTGCATTGTATTTTTTTCCATCAACAATAAAAAAACCATTCTTGTAATTATTTAGAATGGGTAAATCATCAACTAGATATTGCTTTGAGTGCAAATCAATTGTTTGATTTTTAAAAGTAGCCTCTAGTTCACTAAATGCAATTGTTGAGTTGAATTCGCTATCGATATCCGGACACTCAACTGCTCCAAAATCTTCTGCTGAGGGTGTTTCTTTATTTTTTTCTTCCTGACTTCTCCCGCTCCAAGTTTTAACATACTTATCAAGAATCGGAAGAAATGCCTCACCAGTAATATTATTAACTAATGCATCAATATAATCTTTCAGATCATTTATCTTTTGATCGGTCTCTTTTTTTGTGAGCGCATAATAGTAAATATCTGCAGCTATACGATCTCGAATTTCCTTATCAATCCGTAAACCCAATAGCCAATCTGCAAGCCCTAGTTCCTGCAGTTTCCACCAAATGCGGTCTAAATCCTTATTAACTGGTTCGGGTCGAAATGAGTTGTTGTATGTCTTATATGTTGTTGTACGCTGCATTGGTGTGTTGCGCTGAATTACAATATTGCTGCCGTTTGTAGGCGCAACTTTAAAACTTACATTCTCATCAATTAACATCCAGCTTCCGACGCTTAATTCAGCATCATTCACTTTGACAATTAAATGATCATGATCTTCGCAATCAAAAGTCAGCGGAAACGATTTAGTCACTCCGTTTGCGACATATTCAATTTGGGGTGTTTGTTCTTGTACTGCCATGAGCTCACCTATTAGTGTTCGAAATCTAAAGCGGCTTCGATGACACCGCTGTTCTCACGCCAATTAACGCCTGTGTTAGCCTCAGTTGTTCTGTGTAATTTCCCGATGCGCGTAGGTGCATCTGTAATTGCAGTGGCCAATGAATCAATATGATCATCTGGCTGCTCAGTGATTGATGGGTTAAATTCACGCATCTGCGTCACTTGTATTGAGTCATCATTATTTTCATTTTCTAAAACTGACATGTGTGCCCACAGCATGCCCGACATTAATGGCCCCTCAATTCCATCAAGTATTCTTAAGTTCTTTGATTTTGAGTTATGGTTCTCTGACACGCCGCATCTTATTCTTCGTTTTTTTAAGCAAGCTTTTAGGGAATCAGGTGCGAATGTACCAGCACCATTAGTCTCAATTGTCACTCGTGGTATATGATATTTTTCAATAAGATCGCATAGTTGCCATACTTGGCCACCAATAATCCCACCATCATCGTCCGTAGCAAGAATACCGCCTGTCAATGTGATTGCTCTATGCCAGTACTTGTTGCCCAAATCATCATGGAAAACGAGCGCAGCAGATGACGCATCAGAATTCTTTTTGCCGCCTGCCGGATCCCAATGCAGTGTCGCCCCAACAATTTGACGCTCACCAAGCATCATAATCACATGCTTATTGGCTTTTCTTATGTGTGGCTCTTCCAAGTATGGAATAATTTTTTCGGGATCTAGGCGCACATCACCAATTGGTTTCGCATGCATTTGATATTGTGAATCCCATTCATTCAGCGTCTTACATTCTTCACGTCGAGCAGTCATTTCTTCAGCATCGAAGCGTTCATTCCAGATCGACTCTGAATAAAAGTCAGCAATATAGTGATCACTGGCTAGAGTGACTTGATAGGCATTACCGACTTTCTTGCACGTATAGTCTTGATCTCTGAATAAATATTTTGAGCCTGTGCCAATGCCAGCAAATGCGTGTACTGGTTCGAAGTCTAAAATATATTTAACCCCAGCCTCAGCATCCTCAAATCGTTTTTCATGCTCAAACATTTTCAGCACAAGAATATCTACCCTTTTTAATTTCTTAATTTTTTCATATAGAGAGTCGTGCGAATGCGGTGTGCCGATCCACAGCTTCTTGGCTTTTGGGTATGCAATGTGTGTTTGCTCAGAAAGCCGCTGAACTAGGCTTTCACGCTGCTTGGGGTTTGATGTTGTTTTAGGCGTCTCTACGTCATCGTTCTGAATGAAGTGTGCGCGGTGCCCCGTGACACCTGAGAGAATACCCTTGGCAAGCATGGTGCCGTACCGAACGTCTTTAGTGCCATTAACCCACCATCGTTCAATCTCCCCTTTTTTCCGTTTAACATCAAGATTACTGACGCACAGAGGGTGTTTTTCTAAAACATCCTTAGTGCCGTTTGAGCACTTATATGCATCTTCGTCTGTCGTCCCTTGGTGCAGGATTTGAGTTGATGGCCAGCAGTAGATTACCCATGCATTAAACACGTCCAGAATGGTGGATTTAGAGTGCCCACGCGGAAGCATGAGCAAACCAGTACGGCCATTTATATAAAAGCTCTCAAGATAAATACAGACTTGGCCATGAAAATCAGGCACCTTCCAACCCTGGTACCCAGCCCAAAGTAAAAAGAAAGCAAGAAAACTGATCTTGGGTTGAGTCATTAACTTAATCGCTGTTTAAGTTTTGCTGCCTCGGCTTCTGCCTTTTTGATTAGATTTTCTTCATGCTTGCGCTGAGTGTCTTCATTGATGCTTGTTGGTGGTAAGCCGCCACGACGATACGCTAAGACTTGCTCCACCTTTGTGATTGCAGATGCGCATTGATTTAAACCTTTGTAGAGCCAAACCTTATTACCGCGATCCTTATCTGTATCAAATCTGCACTCAACTGCTGCGTATGCAATCTGAATCATATCCGCAGTCATCGTTTCAGATAGTTCTTCCAACTCTTTAATCTGATCATCACGCATAAAAAAACCCCGTATTTTGATTAAACATACGAGGGGTTAGGGTACGGTTTGTTGGGTAAGTTGTGATTATTATTTTATTTGTCTACTGAGTTCATTATTGAATTTAGGATAAATATAACTACTTCTCAATGCTCTCAATTTCATTATATTTATTGTATAAATATTTTCCTGCATAGTTTTAATATTTACATCATCACCATTAACAAGGCTGGTGGATATGTTAATTAACCTCTTTATATTTTCAGCAAAGTCTTTTAAATCTATATCAATATGAGTGATGTTTAGTAAAGTTACAGACTCCGCATCTTTATCGTACTTAATATTTTTCATCTTGAGCTGTAATGCTTTTTTGGTTTTCTCAAGTAGAGCTTCTGCATTCTGCAATAATTCTATTGCCTCAACACAAATTTTAATGTACTCACCCTTAAGCTCACCATCTCTAATATTTAAAATTAGATCACGATGTTCAATAAGTGTATCAACTTGCTTATTTGAATTTTCCAACTGTTGTGCTGCATATTGAGTTTGCTTAGCGACCTCTTTAACTTGGTCGGCAAAATGTTTGGTTTGCTCTGCAGATTCTTCGGATTGATCTTTAGCCATTTTGATTTGCGTTAATACACCTTCGTACCCTTTCCATGCTAGTCCAATCGCACATATCGCAATCACTATTTGTATCTGTCCAGAATTATTCTCAATAGCTTTTGACCAATGCACCACACATTCACACCCCCAACTAATTACATCCATAAAAAAACCCAATAAAATATTGGGTTAATTGTACATAAATTCTATCCTGGAGTATTACTGTCCTACAGCTTTCTCAAAATCAGGCACGCGGAACTCATCAAAGCCCGAACTGTAATCGAAGTCACCGAGCCAGCTTGTGCGGTTTTGATCGCGCTCCGCTTTGCGCTTCAGTTTTTCACGATGCCCTGGTGCAATGATGTCTTGGAGTTGATCAAACATAAAACGGTCTGTCGCAGCTTTCGTGTACCACAAGTTTTGTGCAGGGATCTTGTTTTTCAACATCTTGAATACTTCATTGCCAGCGTTGGTGTCTTCACCGCTTGCCAGTTTAGTTGCGTTGCCGACAGTCACATTCATCAAAGTTTTAATGTCACCGCCCAAAGGCCCAATCATAAAGTCTGCAGCATCACGACCGCTTGTGTCGGTACCGGCTACGATGATGTCGCCCAGGATCGGCAACCCACCACCTGTAATGAATGCTTTTTTCATAAAGTCCGTTTCGGTCATGTCTTGCGGATCATTACCACGTGCAAGCTCTTTAAGCTGCACGACTAGACCGCCCAGCAAAGTTGTTAGCCCAAGCAGTGATGCAGCATACCAAGCCTTTGATGCAATGCTGTCTTGTGCCATTGCACGGGAGCCATGTCGCATCAGCAAAGACATAGGGAAGCTTTTAAACTGCAGCATTGAGCGAACAATCTCACCCATTGCTGATCCACGTTTTCCGACTTGCATCATGGTGCGCTCGCGCAGACCAGCTTCAAGCACAGCAAAGCCCTGCTCATCAAGAATATGAGTCTGCAGGCGCGTGGCCATCTCATCTTTTTTACGCTTAACAAGTTCGAGTTTTTCAGCATCGATACTTTTATTTAAGTGATCAGCCACTTGTGAACGCTTCTCTTGGCGCTCATTCACTTTGGTAGCATAAGCGGCATATTCATCGTCTGCAGCACGGACACGCTTATCAAGATCATTAAATTTTTTGGTGATTGCTTTATTGGCTTCACTATCTGCATTACGCATTTTGGCGCGTAGCTCAACAATACGACGTTCTGCACTCCCGATGCGCTGCCCTATACTTTCACCTGATCGATAGTCTTGGCGCGCATTACGCTCAATTGATGACTCAATTTTGGCATCTGTCTTATTTTTCATTTTTGTTTGAGCAACTGCGCGATCGATCTCGACCGATTTCTTTAACTGCTCTTGTTTTGCTGCAGATAACTCTTTCAACTTTTCGAGTGCATTAACTTGATTTCGAGATTTAATATCTCGTCTTGTTGAGTACGTGTTTAGGCGCTCAGAAAGTTTTGCCTCATACTCTGCCAGCTTTTCTGCATCAATTTTTTTATTAGAAAGAAGTTCGTCAAAGTCTTTAAACTTTGCTTGGATCTCTTTTTCAAAACCATTGATCATTTTAGAAAGTCGTGCAGTTTCTTGGCTGACTCGATTGTCTATTTTCTGCAGCTCCTTACCGAGCTTTTCGGATCTTGCAGCAATACGATCAATCTCTTTACCTTGGGTAATATTGTCTATGAAGCCTTTAAGCGAATCTTGATTCTCTACAGTTCGCATATATGCATTCATATCCGCCAGTGCTGCAGCAGACTCTTTCTGAGCGTCAAGTAGATCGATCCGATCCTGCAGTGCTTGTTTCTCAGCTTGTGACTTCGTGTCTTTGCGATTCGCATAGTCTTGCAGGCGCTGTGATAGCTGCTGCTTCAAGTCATCTGTACGCTGTGCTTTCGCTGCAATACGATCATCATCGATCTGATTACGCGAGTTAAGCTCATGTACTTGTGAATCAATATCGTCGACCAGCGCTTTCACATCTTTATCGATTGCTGTCAAAAAATCAGCATCTGGTATCTCATAGATTGAACGCGCTGTTAAAAGTTGATTGCCGCTGAAATCTTCAATCGGGTTTGCAAGCTGCCACACTTTCCAGTCTGCTTCCGACATGCCACCGGCTTCTAACATTGCACGATCATCAACATGGAGATCTGGCCAAGACTTCTCCCGTGTCATTCGACCGTACTTGTCCATGAGCATTTTAGAAAACGCAATTTTATTCGCAGCAGTTAAGTGGTTGAGTCCAGATGCGCGCATGACTGTAGTTGCTATGGCATTGCTCACAGTCGCCAGTTGCGCTGCTTTGCCGTGTACGCTCGTTAAACCATCATCTGACCAACGCGCTATAGAGCCGAGCATTTCCTGTGTTGCCAGACCTAAGCTATGTGCCAGTTCACGATCTGCAGCATTAGCAGGATTTAGGTTGCGCACCAACTCCCCGAATACTTTGCGATACGCAATATTATGAATGCTTGCTGTTTTTGCAGTCATGGCCTGATCAGTGATTGATGTGATTGTGGTACCACCCAGCATCGAAGCCACGTTCAGTGATCGATATGCAAGTCCTACGTTGGCCAGCACTTCGCTCTCCGGTCGATTCGATCCCATGAATTCATCAAACATCGTTTGAGCGCGGTTTAAAGTCTTATCGGTTTTCTTTGGTTCAATGCCTTGATCAGCTTCAATTTTTCGTACTGAGTCAGTGAGGATACGCATAGCGTTCTTTGGATTGCTACCAAGATTCTCTACAAGGGCAATATCCTTGGACATGCCAGTTACGTGCGACTCAACAAGATCTACGAATGACATGCCGCCAAACTCAGACTGGTAGTCAAGCCAGGCATCCGCATCCTTGAAATGCAACACACGCCCCTCGCTGTGCTTACTTGTGACTTTGGATGTGCCGCCACCCGTGTTCTGCCGACCAATCTCAAGCTTGTTCGCCCCATTGGTTGCAATGGTTTGGTATGAATGCTCAAGGAGTTCGCGCAATTGCTTTTCAGAATAAAGTGTACCGTCTTCGTTGACGTACTTATCGCGATTGATTCGCTCGAGTGAGTAGTCAACCCACTGTTCTTTGCCGACTTTTAGCAGTTTTTCGGTGTTATGTGTCTGCGGCAAACCCCAGTCATCCAGCTTTCCAATGTCGCCACCACTGCGGTTGAAGCGCTGTCGCATGTTCTCAAAAACATCACTCATTTTATCTGCAATTTTTTTCGCAGTAGCATCGCCTGTGTCTTCTTTAAATAGTTGGCGCACAACTTTATTGATCATGTCCTTGTCTGTGTATAGGCCGAGCGCACCTTTAATGTTCACATACATATCAGTGAGCTCACCGCGATAGAGTGCTGCGATCGCTTTGGACTTCGAGTCTAGTGACTGGATGCCGGACATGTCGCCGAATGACGCAATCATGCGATCAAGGCGTTCACGCGCTGGCAGTTTATGATTTGGGTCCTGTAGCATTTCTAAATTCTTACTTTGCGCCAAAATATCTTGAGCAAGTATTTTGTTCTTACGCTTCACTTCTGCCAGTGCATCCATGCCAACAATTTTAGATGCTTCAATCAGACGTTCGTTTTCAGTCATCTGCTGCCACTTCTGACGATCGCCGCGTGCAAGCTGCTTCTTTGCGTCAATGATTTTTTTCTCAATATCTTGAGACTCACCGGCTTTTAATTTACGACCAATTGCAGCTTCTACCGCATCAACACATTGCTGTCTCATAAAAAAATGCTCAAATAATTTTCATTATCTGAGCATGGTTGTAGGGCTGTTTTATTGTGTAATATATTTAGCCAACCAATGTGACTCGGCGCTCGCAGTGCACTCGAAACGTGGCTCGGTCCCTTATGGCTATCGGTACTAGACTGTCACATCAGCTGAATTATAATACCATCATCCAAATTTTAATGCGCAGTTGGCCGCTGCTTCGGCTGCAACTCCCTGTTCTTTAGCTGCAGTTGCTTCGGCTTCAAGTTCGTCTAAACGCTCACGTAAAGTCATAGTGATTTCTTCAACTTCACCATCTGGCCGTGTGCGTGATACAGAAATCTCTTGATCAGGATTACGCATGATGATTTCGAGTGCTTGCTGTTCTTCAATAGACTCACCGAATAATGACCCTTGACGCGGATCTCCTTGCGCTTCGATCTCATTAATCTTGGATTGGATCTGCTCACCAATAGCTTTGGCACTACGGTTATTGGTATCGAAAACAGAAAGGAAATCTTTAGCACCAGGACTAAGACCATCATCAATTAACTGGCCTTGGCTGAGATAATCTTTAACAGTTTGGCCGTTGGCTTTTAAGTCACTGAGTTTCTGCGCTGCTTGTGCGATATCGGCCGCAAGCGTGTTTGAGTGCCTACCGCCCTGCGCGACTAAATCGCCGAGCTGAGCAAGCTGTGGAGCTGCACGAAGCAATGCATTCAGCACAGTCTTGCTGTCATCATCTAAGTTCTCAGAAAGCCGCGTGACAAGATTTGAATCACCATATGCACGTTGAACCATGGCTGATTCAATTCTGCGCTTGCCGTCTTGAGAGAGCTTGCCATCACCGGTGATTGCACTTGCGCGCTCAGACTGTGGTAATTGATCAACGAAACCGCGAACAAAATCCATGCTGCCATCCAAATTGATGGTGCCGTCATTATTAATTTTTACTGCAGATGAATCGGGTAATCGATCAGCATCAGTTCTTGCACGCTCAGTGCTGCTGAATTGCGCTACATCAGATTGGTTTGCAAGCTTGGTGAACTCAACACGATCGGTATCAGTGAGGCGCGTACGCACAAGCACTGGGTTATTGATGCCTGATATATCCCAGCCTTTTTCACGTGCATAATTTTCGATATGGCTGCGGTAATCGTCCGCTTTACCAGTCTCGTATGCTTTCCGAATCGCCATGGTTCGGCCGTTGCCTGATTCAACTACGTTATCCAGACCAACAATCGGCGCACCATCTGACAGTTTATGGGATTCACCGAGCAATTCAGGGCGCAAACTATTGGCCATCTCTTCGACTTGCTGCTGTGATGCAGCGCGAGTACGGTCACGGGGCTGTAGCTCTGCTGGGTAGTTGGGATTGACACCAAAGGCCGCATCATTTGACGCATTCAGATCATCAAGTGACTTAACTTCATATGCAAAGTCATAACTTGATCCATCCATGCCGTATGCTTTCGATGGCTCACCGTAGCGAGCACTTGCTGTATTCCACTTCTTCTGCCATTTTGTGATTGACTCGCCGACAGTCAAGCCTTTCATACCATTGTTGTTGACGATTGCATCAGCATTTTGAGCATCGTACTTGCGCACAATATCAATAATCTTTGCGTTGGGATCAGCCTTTAAAACCCTTGATGCGCCAGATGGTCCCAACAAGTGCCCCAAATATTGCTCATGCGCAACCGGATCACGCCCTAAATTTTTGCGCATGATCTTGTTGGCTTCATAAATATGCTTCAACCCGATGCGGATCTGCTCATCAATACTATTGCGATCTTTACCGCCTAAGCTTTTCCAGCCTCTATCTAATACTTGAAACAGTCCCTGCGCTGTCGATCTAGGGTTTTTCGCGTCATGCTTGAATCCGCTTTCGAGCTGAGCAATTGTCAGCGCAACACTTGGATCTATGTTGCTCTGCTGTGCCTTACGCGCAATAGCTTTTGCATTGTCGGGAAGTGACATTGACTCATAGTTGATCGGTGCTTTAGCTTTTTGTGTGCCCTGAACATTCTTAGGTACATTAACCGGCTTGCCTGTGCGCAGCTGCTCTGCTGCAGTATCAAGGTTGGCCAAATGATTATTCTGTTGCACAGCATCAAGCGGAATGAACTGCGCTGAGCTATCTTCAAACTGCATGCGATTGACTTCGAGCGTACTTTCGATTGTCGTCTCACGTGCTTCGATCTGTTCAAGTGTTAAACTCACATCAGCTTGATCACTCGCACCGCGAACATCACTCAACTCGCTATCAATGCCACGGTCTAAATATGCTCTTGTGCCACGTGCGGCACCAAAAAATAAAGTATTTAATAAGAGGTCAGTAGCGAATGACTCGCCAGTGACTTCGTACTTCTTGGCTTGCTTGTTGTAATCATTTGATTCGAGTATCTGGTTTGATGCGTACTGCCCACCAGTTGATAAAGCCGTAGCACCACCAATAGCTAAAGCCCCATCTTTCAACAATCCACCAGTACCTTTAAAGCCGTATGACATGGGCAACGCTGTAGCCACTGCAGCAACTACGCCATCTGTCGCAGCGACTTGCAAAGCTGTATCTGAGTCGACCCCTTTATTTGTTAGATTCTCATATGTGTGGTTTGACTCTGATGTTCCAGATACAAAAGCCGCACCAACCGTACCACCACCAAGTGAACCGATCAGCGCACGTGTCGCATAATCACCGACACCAAAACCAATATTGCCCAAGGTTCCCGTATTTTGATGATCCTCAAGCTGCTCAATTTCAGTCACGAATCTATCATTACGGACTTTTTCTTTTTGCGCTCTGACGTCCTGAAAGCTTTCACGTCGAACATCAAGCGGCCCATCAAGACCGCCAGATAAATAATCATCCGTTGCATATTCAAGATAATCACCGATCCTGCGAAATGGCTTTGCTGCAGCTTCATATGTTTTCACCATACCTGCAGCAGCACCGCGAAGTGGCGCAGTCGCAGATCCCGAGAAAAAGCCAGGTCCATCTTTCTTCTGTGTTGGCTTATGTGGCATGCCTTTGGCATTTAGCTCATCGACACCCGCCTGATCTTCACCCGAATAACCTGATAGCCAATTACTCATTACTTGGTCACTCCATCTGGCATGTTCATGTAATAGACTGGCGTGCCACGCTCATTTAAAAGGCTGTAACGTATAACGCCCTTTGGCCCTGTATTTGACTCTCTGCGCAATCTAAGATTTCTTACATCCTCTTCAGAGACATTGTATTTTTTAGCGATCACTCCGTACTTGATATTCACGATTGATTCAAACCGATCGTCACTCATGCCGTATGGCTTTGATACTTTCCACTTCTGATTGCCAAACTTCGCTTGCTCATACACACCACCAGTCGCCATGCTTAGCGCACTATTTGCAAGCCGCTTATCAATGTCATCTTTATCTTTGTGCTGATAGTTCTCGCGCTGCGCTAAGTGGGCATAGATCGACTTAAAGGCCGCATATGTCATATTTGAAGTCTCACCAGATGATGAGTTGCCGACATACTCATTAAACTTCTGAAAAAGGATTTCATCCTTCGGCATGATCAGCTGCTTATTTTTGAGCGCTTGGGTGCCTGATACAATTGCCGCCGCCACATCTTCACCCTGATCAGATCGAAAGTTATTCATCTTCGCAACACCGGCCATAATGTATGACTTGTCACCGCCACCAAGCTGTCCGAGCGTAGCACCCCAAATTTGGGTACCACCTTTCACGCCCTTTGTCGCTCCGATCTGCTGGCCAATGAAGTCGAGTTTTTGATTTACAGACATACCATCAAATGCAGCCTTCATCGCTGGCAGCGCTTCTGGTGAGATTGGTTTGATTGTTAAATTTGCATCTTTATCTTTCATCGCGACTTGATACGACCCAATGCTTGCAATGTCTTTTGCCACTTTCCCCGAATTCACTTTTAATTCGGCTGGGTTTAGATCCGGCACTTTAATGCCGGCTTCGCTCAGTGCTTGGGTTGGATTCTCTTTAAGTGTTTTTAATTTCTCTTGATAAATACTTTCATAAACACCGAGCACTTTTTTTTCATTCTCAGCATTCGCTGTGGTTGAGTTCTTCATCTCAGCTTTGGATTGATTGATCTTTGAAAGCTGCTCACTCGTACTAAGCTTTGAGAATGTTGAGAAGTTTTTCGAGTGATTGATATAAAAACCATATTCAGCTTCGTGTTCGGTACCAGCAACTGCAGTCTTCACATCGGCAAGATAACTTTCATCAAGATTACGACCTGTCAGCACGTCAGTCTTGAATTGATTTAATACTTTTCCTGCTTCATTTATTCGCTTATTTTCAACAACTTCTGCACGCTGCTTAAGTGTTGCGAGTTTGCTTGAGATTGAAGCGCTGTAGCGTTGAGCGGTTGGCCCATCAAGATGGGTTTTCTCTTTGATTGAAGCTTGTACTTGTTGTAATGCTGCAGTGTCACCAGCTGCAAAGGCTTGCTCAATACCTGTATCGAGTTCGAGTTTATCCCGTGTACTTTCATAGTTAAGCTTAAGCTCTTGTTTACGCGACTCCGGGATATTCGATTGATCAAGTTGCTTGATTAAATATTCACGACCATCATCGCGATTTAAGCGCGTTGCAATCTCAAAAGCGCGATCAGCAAGTACGATTTCTTTTTGCTCAGATGCTTTTATTTGAAGCGGAAAGAAAGCACCAGACTGCTTATTTACAGTTGCACTCCAATAGTCTTGATAGTCTTTCTGAGCGTGATCAGGTAGCTCTGCACGAATCTGAGCAAAGCGTGCATCTGACCACTCCTTTAAATCTGCATTAGCTTTATCAGAAGTCAGCGCACCATTGCCGACTTGATTCTTTAGATCTACAACTTTGTCATTGAAATCAGTCGCGATTACTTCATCAACTTTAAGCTGTCCTTCACGCTTATCAAGATCGTTGTTATAAAGCTCAAGACGTTTTGCAGTTACTTCTTGCTCACGTTGCTGCTTATCAATCTGATCTGCAACTTGGTTTGTGACTTGTGATACGTTCTGCAGCGCACCGCCAATAATTTGACCACTTTGATTCTGCGGTAAATTGATTCGCTGAACGTCTGGCATTGCTTGGCCAAAGTTGCCAACAGGGATTTTAGCCATTATTTCCACCCATTCTTTTTAGCGTTTTCACCAGCTTTGAAGCTTGTAATGGCTGACGCGGTATTTACCACCCCTGCAGCTGCAGCAGCATTAGCATTCTTTTTAAACACGCTTGATTCAGCAAGCAGACGCTGTGATGAGTTAAAGCCATTCACCTTGGCCATCTCAGTGTCATAGTTACCGTCAGATTCGATCTGATCATTGATTGTAACAGCTACACCTTCGTTCACATCAAGCCCATTCTCTGCAGCAGCTGCACGTGCAGCAGACTGCACCTTTTCTTTTTGCTTTCGGATTCGTTCAGCTTCGACACGACCCTGCCCAGCTGCCGCCTCTGCATCTGCTTCGGCTTGTTTCGATGCTGTCTTGTTCGATGTATATGATGAATAACCAGTAATTGCGGCACTTGCTACTGCTGCCACCGCTGCAACATACGCCATACTCATGCGATGAACTCCCGATTTTTATAACCAATGCTTGCAAGAAAATTATCAATGTCTTCTTCAGGTACGCATAAATCATCTTCAAGCTGATCTACGTCAGTTTCATCTGTGGGATGAATGGTTAGCCATGAACTATCTTCATGAAAGTATCCGATGCGCTTTGTACCCGGCATTGACTTAACGACAGTTGGCGCATAGAGAGTCTTAATACCATCCTCTGTGATCAATGAGACCGCACCTTTAAGCAAGATGTTCATATGCTCTGTACGATGCATTTTACTTGCAACCCATGTCCCCTCTTTTGCATCCATTTGCCGCATGTAAACACCTGGTGCAAAGTGATGATGCAGCGGTGGTTCAACTTTGTTGAGCTGCTGATCCGATATGCCCTGAAAAATCTGATCTTGAACTTTTTTAACAACTTCGATATACGTTCTTCGTTCAGCATTACCGAGTATCAAACCAAGCAAGTCATCATTTCCCTGCTTTATATTGCTCATTATTGAAGCTCCAAGTCTAAAAGCGTGCCGTATTCACGAAATCCGAATTGCTCATAAAGTCGCAAACAACCTTTCGTCTGTATGCCAGTCGTGGTACCACTCTGGATCCGTTGAGCATTCATTGATTTTGACCACTCGAAAAATGCTTCGATCAACAACAGTGCTGCACGGGTAGCCCGATACTCAGGCTCTACATATAAGACTTGTTCAAATGCAATCAGGTCATCGTTAAACCAATCTTTAGTCGTTGATCCGGCAATGCCGCCAACGATCTGGCCACCAAGTTCAACAACGAAAATCACGCCACCACTATCGATCATGTTGTGAAAGTGGCAAGCAGCGGTACCGGGACAAAATTTGCGTTCTGAATATGCTGGCGATTCACTAGAAAGTTGTTGGCCAAACCCAACCAACCGATCTACATCTGCATGTGTTGCTGCACGTACTATCATGATTAACGCTCGTTAATTGCTATATCTATAGCTACAGCTTGCAAGTGAAAAGGCAGCGGTTTGTTGTGTGTTAACGTCATCTTCACATCGTATAGATCCGACCAATCACCACCTTCGTACATGTGGCGGCCAGTGAATGGTTTAGGTGGTGCCATCAGATTATCGGTAAACGTGTACAGCTCCATCATTGCGCCGTTCAGCTCAACAGCTTGAGACTGATAAAGGAAAAATGAGACACAGATAATCTTTGCTTTATTTGAGAATGATGACTGCGGTGCTTGTGCAAGCTCTGGCGGATACAGGTCAATGACAGATGAAATTGATTGGCCGACTTTAATCGTCTGCTGCTCACTTGTATCAATGTCTGTGAGCGTCACAATATTGTCTTTAACTGTATGGTCTAGTGAGTATTGAAAGTCATCAAAGCTCTGATAGATCGACAAGTCATTCAGATAAGAAAATGCAGTGTTATCAAATTTATCTTTACCCTTTTCCACAACTATTGGTCGCTGGCAATCGGTGTAAGCATTAAATGAGATCTCTTCTAAAACAATCTCAGCACCGCGCTTTGTAAGCATGTAACAGTAGTCAGACCCAAGCTCAGACGGCAAAGCACAGATACTCAATACTTCACACGCAAAGTCGTGTTGTGCCCACGCGATTACTTCCTGTTCACGATTAAACGTAATGCTTGCAGCCTTACCATCGCCCAGAACAAGCCAGACCAAGCTCTGTGGCTCTTGCTGATATGTGGCCTCCTTAATACCTTTATGGTTCTCGCCAATGTGCGCCGATAGTGTGCTGATCTCAGGTGACACAAGACCGTCAACCTCGTAGCGATATGACAGCGCACGTAAGCGACCACCGCCGCGCTGCACGAACAAAAGCTCATTGCCAACCCGACATGGCCTAGCGACTGGATAAGCACCATAGGTGGTGTGCTCATTGATTTGCACTGTTGTTGGCGTTAGTGCCCCATCTGAGTTAATTAGGAACTCAGCACCACTGGTGAGCACCGCAAGGCCTTTCTGCGGCACAAGAAAAGTAATTGAATCAGACTGATCAGAAGATGAGACAACGCTCAATGCATCTGCATCGTCCGATGTTTCTAAAAAGTTACTCGAATCACCGGTGCGACTAAACCAAATCTTGTTTGGGAACTTGCGAGTATTAGCAAACACTAAGCGCTGTTTGAAATACGATACGCACTTCGGATACCCAAGATCATCATTAAATGCCGAGGTCTTAAGGACCCATGATTTAGCAATGGCCTGCACGACTGCAGTGAGTTCGGAAACCACCTCACCCATCACTTGGCTTGGGTCTGTAAATTCGGTTATACGAACATATCCGCCATTGATCTGCACGATCGCACCAACATGCTCAGGCTTAAATACGTTTGCCTGTTCACCTGTTGCGGTTTCCCAATCTTCATTGGTGCTTGTGGGGGCTGAATCGATGTTGTCTTTAAGCGCTACCCACGTTGCATTTGCATGTATCACGCGGTCATCTTGAAAGTAAGTGACTGTGCTTGACCAAGTTGGATATGAGGATGCAATCAGTGAAATTGTTTCCCCTACATCCTTGCCTGACGGTGTAAGCGCCACGTTTGGTGTGGACACAACTTCATCGGTTGGCGGTGTATCAAACGTCATGGCCTTGAACACCCAATTCGTGAAATCTTCTGAGCACTCAAGCAGACTGACTTTGTAACTCTGGTGCGTGAAATACATCACGTAACGAGTGTGAATATATTGAACATCCGGCACCGCATAAGCCGCGTATGGCGTGACTACAGTTGCCTTGACTTGGTTGGTTTTCGGGTCATAGATGATCAGCTGATTCGCTTTCATGATGATCAGAAAAGCATTCTTTGCTGTTGATACGAATGGGATCAGGCGCAATGCACCATCAAACAAGCCGCGAAACAAAGTACCTGGTCTTTTCTTTACTCCGCCCTCAACAAGCGGAATAACGTTTAACAACTTTCGAGCACCGTTGCTGTACTGTGCCACGTCCGTGCGAGTGCTCAGGATCGGGGACAACTCCCCCGAACTAAAGTTGTTTTTAATAATCGAATACTTGGCCATTAGTAGCGCACCTCAATTAAAGATGAACTGAAATTGGCACTGAAATCTTGGCTCGGTCGCTCTTGGGCATTGATCGCACGTGCTTGTTTTAAAGTCTGCTGCAGCTTCTGCCAACAACTATCACCCTCCGCATTGCTGCCTGTGGTCGCCTTGGCCAACTTAGATGCAAGGTAATAAACCATTGCCTCTCTAAACAGCGAGTCCCACGTCTGTTCGTTGTCATTGTCGAATGTGTAGATCAGATTGATTAAACTTGTGTTTGCAAGAATGTGGCGGCTCTCGACTTCAAAATCAGTCGTGCCAGCACTCTCTAATCGAACGAAGTCGCGCGGCAATGCAAATGCATGGTCATAGCCAAAGCTTGGGTGTGTTGCCACTGGTGCCAACTGCACACGCTTTCGGGCACAAGACCATGGATGCATCCGAAGTAATGCTTGCCGAGTCGTGTCATAGATCGCAGCACAACGCCGTGCTGTATGTGTCTGCTCATCGAAAGATAGGATTGATGCTGCACCGATTAAGTTTAGCGCTTCGTTTGATACTTCTACTTTTGAATCTGACATAAGAAAAACCCGATAACTTTTTTTAATAGTCATCGGGTTTGAGGTGCGTTTTGTTGGGTGTTAAGCGACGATTACCCAGTCATCTGCGAGAACATCATTGACTGATGGAACCCACATCGCATGAGACCCATTAACCATTCGAATCTGCAAATACGGCTCTACCTTAAATAGATCGCCTTCATTCAATTGCCATGCATCAGCGGTTTGCTTATTGCAAGGGATACCTTGCGGGTATCCTTTTTGATAAACGATAAACATGCCCTTACCATTCCAGCCAGATCGCGCAACACGTTTACCAGACTTTAGTAATTCAATAGCAGCACCAAAGTTTAATGATCCGCTTGGTTTGTAAGCATCTTCAAATACACATGCTGGTGACCATGAGATATAACCAGCATGGTCAGGGTGATTAGGCGCGCCACCATCCATATATTCAACAAAATAACCTTGTTCGTTTGGGTCTTCATTTTCTGGAATAGTCCAGCCACGATAAATATTGTATTCACCGCGTGTCATGATGTGTGCCAAAACAGCCTTTGTGCCAATATGCAGATATTTAGGATTGCCAATAATTTTCATTTTATTTACCTATATTATTTGTTTGATATGAAAAAGCCCCGCGACTGCAGGGCTTGGATTAATTAACGGACAAAACCAACCTTAACGATCTTCTGTTCGCTTGCACGTGCAGCACCGTAGGATGTAATACCGCCGATCTGCTTCACGTTTGATTTGTCGTGACGAACACCAATATCGAAGTTTTGAATTGCGTTGCGGCCATAATGGGTAGCACCTTGAGCCACAGCAAATGTTTCCGCTTCTTCTGCAGAAGCACCATCCGCAAGCTCTTCATACGGCAGCCAAATAAAGCCACCCCACTTTTTAGCCACATCACCATCCATGATGTTTTGAATTGTTTCGCGATCCCACTTGGTCAGCTCATCATCAACAAGGATCTGCTCTAACATCTCTGAGTTGTAGATCATGTAAAGATTAAGCTTGTCAGCATGATTTTTACGGAACAGCGTACGTGCTTTGACGATCTTCTGTTTCGTGATTGGTGTTCCGCTAGCAGCAATGATTTGACCGGCTGGTAGTGACGTCGGTGTATAGGTTTCACCATCTTCAGTTTTACGCTGTACTGACGCACCAAGCGATTTGTAGATTGTACGATCACGCTGACGATGTTCTGCAGCTAAGCACAACTGCATATATTCGCTTGTTGGGTTTGCAGAGAGCTTCGGTTCGTCGCGTGGTTCAATCGGCACAAACAAACTAAAGTCATTCATCGTGGCTAAGCGAGTACCAGCCTCAGGTAGTGACCACTTTGTATCTTGAAAGCGTTGTGTCATCGCCTCCATTTCAACAATACCCATGTCATTTACTGTAAAGCTTGAACCGCCAATTGCACCACGATCCTTGGCAAGCACCTGAAGCACTGACTTTGTTTGCTGACACTGAATTTCAAACGAATCGTGAAACTGACGTTTAAACGCGGCTGTCAACATACCGCTATTTGTTGCGAAATTTTGTGGCATTAATTAACCCTCACCAGGAAATTGTTTTGCGTAAAAAGCATTTACTTGACTGGCCACTTTTTTATGATCTGGGTGACTGGCATTGCTAAACGCTTCTGATCGCATTAATTCTTCTATAGAGGAGCTATCACTTTGCTGTGTGTTACGAAGGGGTACGTCCTCGCCAAGCTGTTGGCCGAAGTACGCGGCCATCTTCAACACAAGAGGATTGTTACCAAACTCAGGGCTATTGACCTCTTCCGCAGTCAGGATGCCATTTTGAATTGCGTTGCTTGCTGCAGCTTTTGCAAAGCCGAAGTTCTGCTGCGTGTCGTTGCCCCATTGTTCTTTCATGTGGCTGACGCATGCTTCATTATCTAAAGCCGCATTTTCACCCATGATTGCCGGGATCAACTGATTGTATTCACCAAGCAAGAAGCCTAATGAGTTGTTGTCCAAGCCAGCTTCACGTGCACGTTCCAAGAATTCTTTGTTTGCATCAAATGATTTGAACTCATCAAAATCAAAACCATCAACGTTGACTTCATAACCATCAATCGAATCAGGCGCCGTGGTAACAGCAGGAGTATCTTGCTCAACTGGTGGATTTTGTTCACCACCCAATAGGCTTTGGTTAGGCTCTTGACCGCCCAGATCCGCAGGCTGATTATCTTCTTGGCCAGACTGATTGTTTAATTCTTCAAGACTCATTTTCTAATTCCTCGTTATAGCTTGGATCATTCGCTTGATTGATCTTTGTTAAAATAAAATTCACTACTGCAGCCTGCCCAGCGCGATAACACGACTCGCGTTCAGCATCTTGGCCACCACGGACATAAGTTGATTTGCAATACTTAGCGACCAGATCCTCAAGGACTCGCTGCCCTGCTGGCTCAACATCAAATACAAGCCGGTACGTTCCTGCAGTCGCTTTACGGACTTGCTTGCGCTTGACGAAATTGCCGACCTCTAATTCGTTTTCTTCACTCACTGCATAACCTCACTGGCCATTTGACCTTCAATACCTTTAGCCATTGCCTGTCCAGCCATCTGCTGCATTTGTTGCTGTTGCTGCTGTTCTTCCTGCGCTTTTTGAGCTTCTTGGCGTGCCTGACGTAACTCTTGGATTTCCTCGGCACTGCGAAGCACAGACGCAGGAACACCACGGCCATTACCCATGATCTGAGCTGCCGCATCAAAATTGATGTTGTCTAGAATTGTGGGTTCGATCTCTGCTGCACCGGCTACGCTTGCAATGAACTGCTCTGTTGCATTCACTTTCTCGACACGCTGAGCTAGCGCCATTGGTGACGTGAACTTGAATGATAGATTTCGCCCTTGTAGTTCCTCTGGTGGTGCGCCCAACACACCAGAACGCAATGCAAGTCCAAAGCAGCGATCAAGGATCGGGATCAAGTACTCTGACTGAAAACGCCCATACACAGGCCCCAACATCTGCCGAATAATTGCAACGCGAGTATTGATCTCTGTTGCAGTCATTTGCTGTGTACCAATTGGCGGCAGCTGGTCAGCCATGAGCTTTTTACGAATGCCGCCTTGTAATCCAGTTAAGAGATACTCAGCGACTTGAAAGTTTGTGCCGTCATCTAAGCGCTTCATTGAATCCACGCTATTCATAACAATGACTTTACGTGGACCAATCTTCACCGTATGAGGGTTCAATACACCATCGTCTTCTGCAGCCCACATACCACCTAAGGCTAGATCCGCAGACTCAAGCGTTGTTTTCATCAAGCGATTGGCAGACTTAGCATCAGGCAATGCATAGGACATCTGACCGTTGCCATATAAAGAATTTGGAATGCGGCGCATCCGCGGCACAGCACAAGGAAACTCGTGATACCCCGATTCCTTAAGCATGTGTTTGTTAGTAATATCGACGTGATAAGAAGCAAAAGGCATGTCTTTATTGATCTGCCCAGCACCTTTACTTTTACGTGGGCAAATGACTTGCAGCACTTGCACCAAGTCATTGGGATTATTCTTGAGACGCTCAATAGTGGTTGGGTGGCAATTGGCTTCGCCATATTCATTAACTACGGCTTCAATTGTCATGTTGTGCTCACGATAGATCGTATCGATAAGCCCATCGGCGCGAGTAGATCCGACATAGCAACCACCAATCGCCCACGACTCAAAGACATAGCCGCCACCAGCTTCGCGATCAATGTCGGTATAAATCACACCCCACCCAGCCACAGACACATCAGTGACAGTTTCAGGTGCTTCACTATCAAAGTTCGCAGCATGAATATTTCTAAACATGAACTCGCATACAGCTTCGAGCCAGCGCTCACCCTCACTTAAGTTAGTTGGGTCATCCATTCCGTCCGGCACAGCTTCAAACCACAAAGCATTGGATGGAGTCACACCAGACATAATCGAAGCTACAAGCAGCTGAATAGATTCAGATGCGGTTGAGTCAAACAGATCAGCACGTTGAGTTTCACGCTCTTTACCAGTTTCAATGCTGCCGCTAAATGACTGCTGTCGCTCTGGTGCACCAAACTTGTAGCACTCACGCCAGTGGCTTTCATGGATCGCACGTGCTGCCTTAAGTTGGCTGAGGCGATTACACAACTGATCTGCATTCATTTAGCCACCACCCAACGTAGTTTTCTGATCATTACCGCCTGAAAGTACTGACTGGCTACGTGATCGATTGCGTAATGCAGTTTTGGCATTGGTTTTAATCGCTGCTTCTTCTGCTGCTTTCTTTGCATCCGCTTCGGGATCTTGTTTAACGATTTTTGGACCACTACCCATGGTTAGATCTCCTGCTGCTCTAAGCCGTGTTTACCCTCGACCCAACGTGTTTTTTTAGGCAATGAAGAACTAGAACCGCCCTGCTGTCGTAGCAGTCGATCAATCTTGGCTTCCATGCGTGCTTGGTTTTTTAGCATCTGATCAAGTCGATCGCTATGCTCTGCAGGACTTGGCTTGGACTGGTTTACTTCTGGAACTGGTTCACTAGATACACCAGTCGGTTGCTCTGATTCAGCCGCTTCTTGAGCTGCTTGCTCAGCCTCTAATGCTGCTGCAGCTGCTTTGTCTGCCGCCGTGGTTTTGGTTGCACCAGGCGTTTGCGGTGTACGTGCCATAAAAAAAGCCCTATCGGTTGTGATAGGGCTAGTGTTGGGGATGTGGTGCTGCGGTTTGTTGTGTGATTACACTGGTCTAAATCTACTGAAAAAGCTTCTCGGCTTGGGTCCCACATATGGTGACCACTTAAAACCCCACCAATAGAACCACTGGCCGCTGTCTTCGCGCCAAGGTGTGCCGTCGCTGATCTCGATGTGAGTTGTGTTATCTGGCATCACATTACTCGCTTAGATATATCGATAGCGGCCGCCACAACAAAGCACCCAAGAGCCAATGCAACACTTGAATAATTATAGTGACTTGGGTTTTCCGAACTAACACCAAGCGCTGCAAGCACACCAAAAATCATAAGGAAGGTACTCACTGGCATGCCTCCACGTCGGCGATTGCTTTTCTCATCAGTGGTTTTTCCTCAAATCTAAAAACATTACCATCCATCAAATACTGTTTGACAGCGTCAACTCCACCACAAGATTCCACCAACTCATGGCTTTCGACTAGGCGTTTTACATCTTTCGCTTCAAACATGTATTCTTTATGTGCTTCATCAAATTCATTTGAGAAATCAATCTCGTCAGAGTAAAAAATTACATATTTGTATCGATTAATTGCTCGCAACCTGTAAGCAACCCTGAAGCTGTCTATCTTGAACTTTTTAACAAACTCATTCGCTTTCACTTCTCTATCTCCCGATCCAGTTGCTCAATGACGCTATCCAACTCATCCCAATCTTCAAACATATCTAGTTGCCCTATTCTGTATCTGTAACTCAACTCTTCACCTACTCGTGGTTCGCGCTGTATGCCTGTCTCGGTTCGCCACAAGATTACGAATGCATCACCGTTGTCATAATTTGGAACGCCACCACGTGCCCACTCGCTTACTGTTGAAGCGCCAGCAACCGGTAAAACAAATGCAATCTTTTCGTGTGTCCAACCCATGCGATTTAAATCTAGAATCATTCGATTGAAGTCAGGACGCTTGTAATTGCGCATCTTTGCGCGGAATTCTTTTACCTTTTTCTGTGTTGCCAAGTTAATAAAACGCGCGCGTGCGCGAGGGGAATCGCTAGAAACACTATCCACACTCAAACTAACGCTACCAAAAACCCGACTCAATCCCATGTCCTACCCCTAAATTTCCATAACTTTCAATTTAATTAGGCCGCCTTTAACGACATGGCCACGGCGAACTACTAACTCATCAAACTGCTCATCATCGACACAGAGGCCACACTTAACGAGGCTATCGATAGTCGCTTTCAGATAGTTATCGATGTCTCTTCGCTGCTTGTTTGTGAAATGAAACGTCACATCAAGTTTTAAGCGTGCAGCAGAGTTGTGTGCCGGCACTAAAGACCGAATGAGTCGATGAAAGCTGATCGCCTTATCACTCAAATATCGACGCTTGCCAGATGTGTTCCAGTAGTGATTTACGCTTGGTGCCATGCTTGCTATTTCACAATCTAAAATCACTAAATCATCACTTGCCGTATTTCGCTCTGTAATGCATGTATTTAGCTTTAATCTAGCTTCACGTACCTTTGCATCATTTTCAGATTTAAATCGCGCCTGACCCTGAATTTTGCGATTCTGGTGCTTATTCAGATGTGCTTGTAACCGGTCTTCGCTCCATCTCATGAAACTTGCCCCTTTGTCATTCGATATGCTTCGGTAGGTGATCGACCTTGAGCAATGAGCTGTTGCATCGGTGTTGCTTTGGTCCCAATCATCTCTTGGGATTTATTTAATTTACGTTCGCCAATGCTCTTGCGTGCCATGGTTAGTGCTTCTCTCGGCGCAATCCCCTGGGCCATTAATCTTCTCTGCTCGTTGACTGCTGCGCGGTTTTCATCACTGAGCTTATCCAGCACTGTCATATCGGGTTTAGGCATGTATCCGAGCTTTTTCGCCGTGTCATTTTTAGTCTTGGTTGTTTGTGGTACCCACAATATTTCGGCTTGGCCAAGCTTTTGCGCGACAGTCACAAGTGCTGTGTAAACATCACGAAATGCAAAGCCGGCATTGTGCTTTTGCTTTGCTGCGATAGCGTCATCGTCAGTGTTTGAAAGTAATACGCTCACTTCATCAAGAGCCTGCTTTGCCACGATCGTGATTGGTTTTGAGTGATCTTTCATAAAATTCAAAGCTTGTACCCACGCCGCATTGGGGCTTAGCCAAGTGCTGGTTTCACATAGCGATCTAAATCTTGGCAATGATGGGCAATACTCTTCGGATCTCGCTAAGTTAAGACCGGTCATGACTTGAGTTGGTGTAAGCCCTGCAAGTGTTTCGGCTGCAATTGAAATTAACTCTTCATCGCTAAATTCTTTATATTTTTTTACGTACTCGCTACCAAATCGACGCTGTAGCATTTCAAGTACCAGAGCACACAGCTCAATGCTTTGACGCTCTAAATCGAGCTGATCGCGTAATTCTTGAATATCAAACATTTTTATTCTCCATCATGCGTTTTGCTGCGCCGATGAAATCACGACGGCCATTGGTTTGAGGTTTAGCGGTTGACGTAGATTTACGTTTTGCAGCTGCTGCTTGTTCTGTCGCTGTTGGAATTTTTTGCATCCAGTTAAGCCAGATGCTCATCCATTTCTGAGGCATGTGATTTGAAGCACTCATCGACCACTGGCCCAATTTTCTGAGCTCATCAAAAATCTGTTGATCAGAGTGATCAGGGAAACTCACCTTGGCTTGATCAACAAAATCAACCTGAGCCGGATACTTTCTGAAAAGATCCCTCAGTGAAATCGGAGTGCGATCAGATACGTGATACTCAACAAAACTCAGCTGACGTTTTTGAGCTGTGAATTTTTGATTCTCGCCGTGCGCTTCTTCCTCCTCTCTTTCTTTAATATTTTCTTTTAAATCTATTTCTTTTACAGAGTGACATGCGGTGCTACTGGTGGCAGTGACATGCGGTGCTACTGGTCTAGTGACATGCGGTGCTACTGGTGGCATGTGGTGCACATCATCTTTATCGCCTGAGCCAGTGACACGGCATGTCACTGGTTTGACGGGTTTTCTATCCTCGAAAGTGACTTCGTAAGAATTACTAACGCCATTTGATTTGATGATTTTCACCAATCCGAAGCTTTCGAGTTCAGCCATGCGTTTGCGTACAGTCCGCTTATCCTTAATTCCTGTGATTTTCATCACCAAAGACTCACCAATAGACTTCTTCTCTATGTGAAATCCCTTTATGTGACGGTTTAATAGGATTAGACACTTAATAGAATCACCATCGAGAGCTGCCAAATACCCCTCATCACAAATTAAATTGGGTAAAGGGGTGAAGCCTTCGTCTTTATCTGACATAACTTGACGCTCTTTTTTGGGAAACTGAACCACCTGACCTTGTGGATCAGGTGCCTCATATGCTAGATTTGACTTGTTCATTTCATTCATTACTCAGGTTATGGATGGCAATAAGGCTCAACTGGTTGCAACAGTTGGGCTTTTTTTGTGCCTGTGGTTTAGGTAGTGGCTCGGGTGATAACTCGAAAAATGATGTAGACAACGTATTCGTAGAAAGGTCGAACTCTTTTGATAGAGAATTTAGATATTCCTCGGTAGCGGCAATATCTTGAATGAGCAAATTTCTTAAATACTCAGATGGCGATTTAAACTTTTTGACGCGGCTTATAGCTTCAGCCTTTCGCTTCTCATCATCGGAGCATCGAAAAGTCATATTGGTGATTGTTTTTTCCAGTTTTACGAACATATCGAGCACCTACGCAGCTTTAATTTTTTGCTGGTGGAGTTGCTCAAGATTCTTTGCGATCTCGTAGGAAACACGCTTCCCTTTTTTACCGGTCTTCAAGTCACTGATGTAGTTCTGAGAGCACAATACAACTTCTGCAATTTCTTTTTGCGTCATGTTGCCCTTGGTCTTGTCTTGAAGGTCTTGAATTAGCTGGCTCCAATGAGTCATTTCATCTTCCTAAATATCATAATCACCTTAATTTATCTTGATTGCGATATTTAAGCAACCGCCATAGCGATATTAATTTGCATCACAATGGCGATACCAACTAAGGAGTACCATCTCATGACCATCGGCAATCGGATTAGATCCGTAAGGAGAGATAAAAAGCTTTCTCAGCCTGAACTCGCTAAGCTAGCAAAAGTTACTCAGTCAACAATTTCAGATCTTGAGAACGATAAAAAGAGTACATCGGCTGAAAACATGGAGGCAATTGCGCAAGCTCTTGGCACATCAAGCACCTATCTACTAACAGGGAGAAGCCCAAGTTTTAATATCGCCGAACATGCGAAAAATATTAAGCACGACGTAGATGAGAAATTAAGAACCGTTTCAAACCTAAGTGGAATGACCCTTGTTACGGAGGATCTTGTTTCTATTAAATATTATTCAGATATTCCAATGTCATGTGGTTTTGGGTCGATTGGCGATATATTGGATCAGGCAACTGAGGAGCTTACTATCAGTTATTCCGGATTAAGAGAGAGGCATATTTATCCAGCAATGTGTGTAGCATTCCCAGCTGTTGGTGACTCAATGTTGCCGACAATCAAAGATAAAGACACAGTTTTTGTTGATCTTGAAAGAAAAAGTATTCGAGATGGCAAGGTGTTTGCGATATGTCATGGGGGGTTATTTAAATTTAAGCGTCTTTATAATTTACCATTGGGTGGTGTTCGAATTGTCTCTGATAATGCAGCAGAGTTTCCGGAGGAAAGATTGACAGCCCAGGATATTCAGGAGCAGCAATTTGAGGTTATTGGTTGGGCTTGGTCATGGCAATCAATGGAGTACTGGTGATGCATTCTACTTTAACCAAAGCTCTCATTTTTAAACCCAAAAAACTAATTGACTCTTGGGAACACAAGCATGGTTTTCGGATTGAGTTTGATGCAGGAGTGGCGTTTAATTTGATTGAGTCTGCTAAGAGTGCTAGGAAATATAGTGGGATAAAGGTCAAAAACTACCACCTAAATACCAATTCAGATCTTCTCCGAGATAGTGCAATTAAGAAGCTTTACATAATTCAGTCAAGTCATAATAACTACATCGACTGGATTAGCGCTGGTGTTGGTCTGTCATCCTTAGTTTATATTTTCACACTGATCCCACATGTTTGGAGTGGATCCAACCTGTTGGTTGTGAGAGCTCTTATGGTTAGCGCACTTCTTTTAGTGGTGTCGATTGCTCTATATGTCTATAAAAAGAGAGTTGATAAAAGTGATATTGATTATTTTCTAGACATTGATGATGCGCTATACATTCAAGAATATGGTGAAAGTCAATACAGATAAGTCCTATGCCACCTTTGCGGGTGGTTTTTTTAACACCAATTATCGCTATAAAGATAATAATATCGCTATAACTATTGACTAACCATATCGTTAATGCGATATTTACCTCGTACCCAATAAAAAAGCCCACTCGACTTCGACATCAATGGGCTTCTTTACTCAACGAGGCAATTATGACGCACAAATCTATTCAGAGTCAAACGACTCAACTGCTTTACCGCACCCCTACTGCCGCTGAAATGCGCCCAAGTCGCATGGCGATCATCAAAGCCAACCTTAAAGACTTCACCATATTCATTGGTGTTTCGCTTGTGATGTGGCTTGTGGTCACTTTCCTTTTGTCATGGGCGATTGGGGGTTGATATGGATGATTCAATTTTAAGAAAAATTAAGCGCTGCATGGATCTATCCGAAAGCTCCAATGAAAATGAAGCTGCAATGGCCCTTAAGCAGATGCAGGCTCTCATGTCAAAGCACGGGATTAGCTCTCAACACGTTTTGGCATTCGACGTCAAAGAGCATAAAACCAAGCTTGATGTTTCTAAGCGACCTGCACGCTGGGTTTTAAATCTTCATACAGCGATAGGTCAGGCCATGGATTGTGAGGGGGTGGTGCAGTCAGGTGGTGGTGATGTGGTGCAACTGGTCTATCTTGGCATTGGTACTACAGCGGAAATAGCAGGATATGCGTTTGATGTGTTGTATCGAAAGCTAAAGGCTGATCGCGCTGAATTTATCAAAACCCATCTTTCTGGATATAAGCGCTCAAATAAAACCAAGTTGGCTGATGCCTATTGCGATGGCTGGGTTCGTAATGTGTATACGAAGGTCAAAAACCTTAATCCAAATCTTGAGATTAAAGAAAAGATCAAAGCATACAAGCAGACTGGATTGAAAAATTATAGCGATAGATTTTTCAAGAGCGAGGTTCGGTACGACTCCAGTGATGACCGGGTGATGGTCGCTCAGAGTCACGGCTACAACAAATCTAAAGATGTGAATCTTTTTGTCGCAACTGGTCATGCTAAGCAAGCTCAAATACTGGGGTAAATCATGAACGCATTCTTAGAACTACAACAAGCCGCTTCGCTCATCGAGCACATGAGCAATGAGGAATACCATTCACGCCCTGAGTTCAGTTCGTCACAGCTTAAAGACATGCTTCGCTCAGGTGCTCACTTCTACTCGCACAACATCATCAAAGAGCATGAGCGCGAAACCAAGAAGCATCTCGACTTCGGTACTTTGGCGCACACGCTATTTCTTGAGCCTGAACAGTTTGAGAATGAGTTTGTTGTAGGTCCTAAATTTGACCGACGTACCAAAGCAGGCAAAGAGGAAGCTGCAGCGTGGGAAGCCGCCAACGTGGGCAAGATCATTATTGATCAAGAGCAGTTGAATGGCGCGAAGCGTATCGCTGAAAACTTACGTACGCTCAGCAGCTATAAATACATGCAAAACAACTACGGTATGGCCGAGGCAAGCATTTTCTTTATAGATCCAGTGTTCGATCTTAGCTTGCGTATTCGCCCTGACTGGCATATTGCCCCGTGTTCAACATTTCCAAACGGCTTGATTCTAGATGTCAAAACATCGACCGATGCACGACCTTTTAAGTTTTCAAGATCATGTGCCGACTTTGGCTATGACTTGTCAGCATCAATGTACCGCGAGGGATTCCAGCAGTACTACAGCACAGAAGATAAACCAGACTTTATTTTTCTCGTAGCAGAAAGCTCTGCCCCATTCCTTGTGAAGCAATACAAAGCATCAGACCTATTTTTAAGTGTTGGTGATGCACGGTACAACCGATCCAAAGCGCTACTTGCTGAATCAGTACTCATTGATGAATGGCGCGGCTACAGCGAGGATCTGGAAGAAATCTATTTGCCATCGTACATGACCAAGCAAGCCTTAGAGCACGATTTTCACTGACGTATTCAGATTTCGACAAATTTATTCATTTTAAGACCAATTTATTCAAACTTTAGGAAATATATTCATGAACGCACAAGCTCAAATCACGCATCAAGCTGCACCAGTTGGCCTTTTAAACCTCGAATCTTTCGAGTTATCACAGCGCATTGCAAAAATGCTGTCTAGCTCAACACTGGTGCCTGAACAGTATCGTGCAACCACTAAGGTAAAAGCTGGCAAAGACAACTTTAATAACTGGGTTTATAAGGATGAACCCAACCCAAATGGCTTAGCCAACTGTGTTATCGCTTTGAATATGGCTAACCGTATGGGCGCAGATCCGCTGATGGTTATGCAGAACCTTTATTTAATTGAGGGTCGTCCTGCCTGGTCATCACAATTCATCATGGCATCAATCAATAGTAGCGGTCGTTTCTCCGCCCTGCGCTTTGAGCTTGTTGATCTTGGTGAAAAAGAAATTGAATACACCACGACTGAGTGGGTTAATCGCAAAAAAGAGGTAATGGTCAAGAAAATCAAGATCAACGATATGTCTTGCGTTGCTTTTGCAACTGAGCGTGAAACTGGCGAACGTATCGAGTCGTCAAAGATCACGATCGAAATGGCCGTAAAAGAAGGTTGGTTCACAAAGAACGGCAGTAAATGGCAAACCATGCCTGAGCAAATGCTTCGTTATCGTGCTGCGTCGTTCTTTGGCCGTGTCTATGCACCAGAGTTGCTGATGGGTCTACGCTCTGCAGATGAAGAGCAGGATCGCATCGTTGATGTGACGCCAGAACAAGACGTAACTGCTGCTCAGTTTGATGCGAAGCCACTTAAGCGTGAAATCTTAGCGGCCAAATCCCCTGCTCAGATCAGTGCGCTTGAAGACAAGGTGCTTGATGTTAAAGACGATTCAGCGCGTGAAGAATTACTAAAACTTATTGATGCTCAGAAAGAAAAATTCAAAGCGCCTATCGACTCAGTAGCTGCAGAGGTTGAACCTGTAAAAAAGCCTGAGTCAACTCCTGCTGCAGAGGAAAAGCCCAAACGCACAACTCGCAAAAAACCCGAAGCCGCGAATGATGCTGCTGACAAAGAAGTGCCAGCGCAAGAAGATGAACAGTCTGGCGGTGACGGAAAGTACGAGAATCTTTTAGAGGTCTTAAAGCTAAACGTTTATCACGCCAAATCTGTTGCAGAAGTCAAAGCCCAAGAGCGATATGCAGACAACAACAACTGGACGGATGAGCAGCGCAAGCCTTTGATTGCTGCAATGGAAAAACGAATTGCTGAGCTTGAAAGCCAAAAGCCGATCACTGAGCGCATTGCTGAATGCAAGACTGTCGAAGACCTAGACAAGCTGATACCAGAATTGCACACACTTAGAGGTGTTGTTGGTCATAACGCAATGATTGCGCATAAACAGCGCAAAGAGCTTCTGAGCCAGGGTGACATCTTTGGTGAACAACCTAAGGTTGATCATGTTACTGCTGTTATCGAACGCATTCAAAAAGCTGAGTCACAAGATGACATCAATGCGGAATATGCAGACCCTGCTTTTGAGGAACTGTCAGATGAAGCAAAAGCCGCAATTGATCACGCTGCACAGAAACGCGAATCAGAATTACAGGGCTAAATGAAATGGCCACACTCAACCGGTGTGGCCAGTTGAGGATTTAAAAATGAAAGAATTTAGTCAACTAAAGATTAAGTTTTATATGGCTATAGGTATTAGAAATGCGACTCAGCGCGATGAAAATATGCTTAGCGATTGGATTTCAGAAGAAGATTGGGTTTTGATGAGCGATGTTCAGCGTTCAGAATTTCTATCTACATGTGCAGATGATTGGTCTGCAAATTATCTTGATTTGGGTGCAGGGGTTGAGTGATGAGCAAAGAAGCATTACACGGTGAAGAAGATCGTTTATTGAAGACAAGCGATGTTGTGAAGATTGTCGGCTTGACTCGTGTGACTATTCAAAACATGCTGCAGTCTGGTCAATTCCCTACCCCTGATTGGGTGAATGCTGAAAATGGGTACCGCTACTGGTGGAAATCAACAATCTATTCACACTTCAATAAAAAACAAGCCCTCGCATCATGAGGGCTTTGTTTCAACATACTTTCTATCTTTAGATGCTATAAGTTGAGTCTTAAGCTCATCGCAATAATCTGACCAACGCTGCATCATCACACGACGCTTATCTAAGTGCTTTGTGCGGTTGTACGCCCTGCCGTGCATGTCACGCACCTGATGCGCTAATTGCTGCTCAATAATATCAAGCGGAAATTCTAACACCTCATCCAGCAGTGTTCGCGCTATTGCTCTAAACCCATGTCCAGTCATCTCATCCTTGCCATACCCCATGCGACGTAGTGCCATGTTTATAGACATGTCGGAAATTGGACGATCTTTATCCGATCTTGACGGGAATACAAATTCTGAATTATTTGTAAAGCTGTACACTTCTTTGAGTACCGCCAAGGCTTGGGTTGAAAGTGGTACTACATGATCTAGACCGGTTTTAGCAGATGTTTTAGATGGTGTGTACGACCAAGTTGCATTATCAAAATCTATATCTGACCATTTTGCATTGCGTAGCTCACCAATGCGCACGAATACTAGAGGTGCCAGTTGTAATGCGTACTTATTCTGCGGTGCTTGTGCTTCGTAATTATCGATATCAAATAACAGCCGAGCAAAATCGAACGGATCTGTTAATGCTGAATAGTGCTTTTTCTCTCGCTGTGTGATTGTGCCTGACAGATCCTGAGCGACGTCGCGCTGACATAGACCCATCTTTACAGCAAACCTGAATACTTGAGACGCTTTTGAGCGTATACGCATCGCCGACTCAATAAAGCCTTGGTTTTCATCTTTCTCAATAACCTTAGCTAAGTCACGCGGCGCAATGTCGGCAATTGGCATGTTACCAATACCTCTATATAGCTTCTCAAATATTCGATCGTTACGAATAACGGTAGCTGCAGCTAGCTTCTGTTTAGTTTTATATAGCTCTGCCACAGCTTTAAAAGTTGCTTCTTGTTTAAGCCGTTCTTTTTCCTCGACCCCTTGTTTTTCTAGTTGTGGGTCTTTGCCCAGGGCTACGAGTGCGCGAAATTGTTCCCGATACTCTCTGGCCTTGGCCAAAGTTATTTCGGGATAGATGCCTATCGACATTGTATTGCGCTTTTTTGAAATTGGTCGTGTGTAGTCAAATCTCCACATCACTGTCCCATTTTTGCGAATTAGAAGATTCAAACCGTCACCATCGCTTAAACGAATATCTTTATCTAAACCATTGGGATTACTAGATTTTATCTCTCGAAGAAATGCTTTGATTTTGCTGTCTGTAAGCGAAATAACTTTTTTTGGCATCTTTTGCGTTACACCATAGAGTACTGAGTTGATCTGTAACGCATCCTGTAATGCTTTAATGCGTTACAACTTTAATCAACTTTATACCACTTTATGCATGTTTGTTTTTCTATATCTATTGTTATCAATCACTTTATGCAACTTTTTACAAGTTTAAGCATAGTGTATGGTGCGCTCAGCGTGCATATAAAACAATACATAAGCTTTTGTTTTTAAATACTTTTAATAGATCAATAATTACATGTAACGCAATATGTAACGCATCAAAGAAAACCACCTCACTAAACTGCAGTTTCCGAATCGTGTGGCGTAGATCCCATCCCAAAAAAATAAAGCCCTCATTTGAGGACTTCTATTAACGCATCAACTTTATTTGAGCACTCCACATATTTACGCCGATCATCAACCATGGTCTGTAAAACATCTTTGCCTTGGCCAGATTCAAGCTGCAGCAGATCAGGGCACCGCTGTTTTAAGTTTGCTGGTATCTGCAGCTGCATTGACTGCTGACACCCCATCATCGTCAAAGCACACGTTAAGATAAA
>RWZE01000065.1_pt1 | contig 34618 bp, 46 predicted proteins | sample 2187721 | NCBI WGS metagenome assembly RWZE01 (sample SAMN10531867, study PRJNA481165) | viral metagenome | isolation source: viral particles purified by filtration and ultracentrifugation from about... | host: Nasonia giraulti 16.2 | place: USA:Tennessee | collected 2011-04-01
ATTTGAAAACTGTTCATGATGCTGCATTTAAGTCCGTTATGCTTGAAGATTTGCATGCCGTCATCCAAGAAGAAGGCGTTGTGGAAGAATATCAGAACGGTAGCAACCAAAAAGGAAGAAAAGTATCATCAAACGTACAAGTTTACAACTCGATTGAAAAAAGCTATCAGAATCAGATTAAGATACTGCTTGATGCTCTCCCTAAAGATGTAGTTGTGGAGGAAGACGATGGCTTTGACCAGTTCGTCAACAAACGATGAACCCGATACTTGAATACTGGAATCAGATTGAGTCCGGTAAGGTATTTGTGGGAGATAAAATCAGACGAGTATACAAAAAGCTTGTTGATGATATGAATGATCCAAACTCTGTTTACGAATATAATTCCGAAAGAGCAAATCATGCTATTGATTTTGTACAGAAATTCACGAAACACTCAAAAGGCGAAATGGGAGGAAAACCATTCATATTAGAGTTATGGCAAAGAGCTATGACTGCTGCATTGTTTGGTTTCGTCCACAAGACAGAAGAGACTCGCAAATATCGCGAGTTTATTTTAATTGTAGCGAGAAAAAACGGAAAATCAGCATGGGCATCAGCAATCGGATTATATATGTTGGTTGCTGATGGTGAACCTGGTCCCGAAATCGTTTCTGCTGCAACTAAAAAAGATCAGGCTAAAATCGTTTGGTTAGAATCTAAGCGAATGGTGAAAAAGTCGCCTGTCTTACGTAAACGAATTAGAACATTGGTTGCTGAATTGCTTGCAGACTTCAATGACGGATCATTTAAGCCACTTTCTAGTGATTCTAATACATTGGATGGGTTGAACATTCATGCAAGCTTAATAGACGAATTACACGCTATAGAGGATAAGAATTTATACGATGTAATTGTGGATGGTATGAGTGCAAGGAAACAACCTATCTCTCTCATCACTACGACAGCAGGAACGGTTCGAGAAGGTATTTTTGATATTAAATATGATGAAGTCGAAAGAATTATTAATGGTTATGACGATCCAAAAGGTTATAAAGACGAACATGTTCTTCCAATCGTTTACGAATTAGACAGTCGGAAAGAATGGACTAATCCTAAGATGTGGGCGAAAGCTAATCCGGGACTTGGTACCATTAAAAAAGCTGATGAATTAGAACGAAAAGTAAATAAAGCAAAAGCTAATCCTTTGTTGGTAAAGAACTTGCTTACGAAGGATTTTAACATTCGCGAGACAAGCAGTGAAGCATGGCTAACTTTTGAACAGTTGGATAACAAAGAAACGTTTGACGTTAAAGAATTAAAACCACGCTATGGAATTGGTGGAGTTGACTTATCACAAACAACTGATTTAACTGCTGCATGTGTTTTATTCCAGGTTCCAGTCAGTGAGGAAATTTATTTCAAGCATATGTATTGGTTACCGGAAGATTTGCTCGACAAACGTACAGCAGAAGATAATGTTCCATACGACACTTGGAAAGAACAGGGATTACTGCGAACAACACCAGGCAATAAAGTTCATTATAAATTTGTAGTTGATTGGTTCCTCGAAATCCAAAACGACTATGATATTTACTTACCTTGGATTGGTTATGATAGTTGGTCAGCGCAGTACTTTGTGGAAGATATGCAGAACTACTTCGGTAAAGATGCCATGATACCAGTTATTCAAGGAAAGAAAACATTATCTGGTCCTATGAAATCGTTGGGTGCCGATTTGGAAGCAGACCGAATTAATTACAATAACAACCAGATAACAAAATGGTGCTTATCTAATACGAGTGTTGAGATTGATAAAAACGACAATATACAGCCATCAAAAGGAAAATCTCAAAGAAAACGAATTGATGGTACTGCAGCAATGTTAAACGCTTATGTGATTTATCAAGATAAGAACCAGGATTATGTGAATTTGATTTAAAGGTGGTGAGACATTGGGATTACTAGACAGATTTAGAAATAAAGGAGTAACGGTTTCATCTTATAAAATGATTACCGATAACGGACAAGGTTTCTACTCTTGGAATGGTAAACTATATCATTCTGATATTGTTCGTTCTGCAATACGCCCTAAAGCAAGGGCGATTGGTAAGGCGGTTGGTAAACATATTAGAAAAGGTATCGAAGGAACGAAAGTAAATCCTGACGTATATTTGAAATTCTTGTTAGAAGAACCTAACCCATATATGACTGGACAACAGTTGCAAGAGAAGTTAATTATTCAATTAGAATTAAATAATAATGCGTTTGCTTACATTAACCGTGACATTAACGATATTCCTATTGAAATTTATCCAATTACGGCAGTAGGTACACAAGCGATATTAGACGATCAAGGGAAAATGTATTTACGCTTTAATTTACGTGACGGAAGAGAAGTAACTTTTAAATACACTGACATTATCCATTTACGAAAAGACTTTGGAGAAGATGATCTGTTCGGTAGTTCTCCCGCAGAATCACTTGCGCCATTGATGGAAGTTATAAATACAACTGACCAGGGTATTGTTAAAGCCATTAAAAATTCTAATATTATTAGATGGTTATTGAAGTTTAACCAAACTTTACGACCGGAAGATATCAAGAAAGAAACCAAACGATTTGTAGATGATTTCCTAAGTATTGATAGTGAAGCCGCTGGTGCTGCTGCAACGGATTCTAAAATGGATGCACAACAAGTCGAACCGAAAGACTATGTACCAAATGAAAAACAAATGGATAGTACAATTAAACGTATTTATTCTTTCTTCAACACGAATGACAAAATAGTGCAAAGTAGTTACACGGAAAACGAGTGGATCAGCTATTATGAATCAGTTGTGGAAGGTGACATTGTTCAATTGAGTAATGAATATACAAGAAAGATATTCACCAGACGTGAAAGAGGTTTCGGAAATCGAATATTATTCGAGAGTTCAAACTTATCATTTGCAAGTATGGAAACAAAATTAAAGCTAGTTGATTATGTTGACCGAGGTATTATGTCACCAAACGAAGTTAGGGAAGTATTAGGACGTGAACCTGTAGATGGTGGAGATGAAATGATTCGTCGCTTAGACACTAGGCCAGTAACCGAATAATGAAAGGGGGTGTGTAAATGAAGAAAATAGATGTAAAAGGAGTCATTGTTCCGAATGATTCGCAATGGATATATGACCTGTTCGATATGGAGTCCACAAGTCCTAAGAAAATATCAGAAGCGTTAACAGAAGCGAACGGGGATGATGTGGAAGTGATTATCAATTCCCCTGGTGGAGATGTGTTTTCAGGCAGTGAGATTTACACAGAATTGAAATCTTATTCTGGTAATGTCGTAAATAAAATAGTCGGTGTTGCTGCAAGTGCTGCGTCTATAATTGCAATGTCTGGTAAAACATTGATCTCACCCACGGCACAAATGATGATTCATAATGCGAGTGGTTATGCAGGTGGAGATCATAGAGATTTGAAACATGCGTCTGACTTCTTGCATAATTGGGACAAATCATTATCTAATGCTTATATCTTAAAAAGCGGAATGGACCAAGAAGAACTATTGGAACTAATGAATAAGGAAACTTGGTTCAATGCCCATGAAGCATTAGAAAAGAAACTTGTGGACGAAATCATGTTTGAAGATAACCAACCACAGCTAGTAGCAAATATTAGTGGTGCGATGATGATACCAAAACAAGTAATTGACACAATAAGAAATATGAAAGAGACATTCAATCCCGCTAATCCTAATAAAAAGGATAAGGTGGATAATTTAATGCAACAAAAAGCAACAGCTAAATTAAATTTATTAAAACTAGGAGGAATTACAGATGAACTTTGAACAATATAAGAAACTACGAAATGAAATGGTAGAAGCTGCTGAATCTTTAATCGCAGAAAACAAGCTTGATGAATCAGAAGCTAAAATGCAAGAAGTGAAAGACTTAGATAACAAGTGGGAAGGTATTAAAATTGCTAACGCTAACCTAAACGCATTAAAAGATAACGATTTAGGAACTGACATTGCAAACAAAACAGAAAAAGTAGAGGGTGGAGAAGTAGTGACGAACATCCAAGAACCTATTAAAGACGAAAACAAGGTCTATGAAAATGCATGGGCTAAGAAATTAATGAATCAATCTCTTACAAAAGATGAAACAAACGTATTTAATAAAATCAATGAAATTTCAAACGAATTCACTCATACTACCGTAAATACACCAACTCTTATCCCAGAAACGGTTGTTGCTGGCATTGAAAAGTTAATGGTAGAACAATTCCCATTACTTGATGATGTCCGTAAGTTCAATGTTAAAGGTAACTTGACAATGAATAAACACGAAAGCATCGTCGCAGGAGATGCTGCATGGTATACAGAAGATGTTGTTGTGGCTGATGAAGAAAATACATTCTCTCAATTCACTTTAACTGGACACGAACTTGCAAAGGCAGTTACTGTATCTTGGAAAATGAAATCAATGGCAGTATCAGAGTTTATTCCATTCATTCAAGCTGAAATTGCTGAACGTATGGGAATTGCTAAATCAACAGGTATCACTTACGGTACTGGTGTGAATCAACCTACTGGTATCATAACTACTCTTAACGCAGAAGCTGGAACTCCGCAAGTTGTTGAATATGTCGCTGCAGATGGTGTTGCTTATGCAAATATCACCAATGCAATTTCATTAATCCATTCTTCATTGCTGGCTGGTTCTGCTATCTATGCAAACAACTCAACAATCTGGAACAACCTTGCGACATTAGTTGATGGTAACGGTCGTCCATTGTTCATTCCGGATGTAACAAGCGGCGGAGTTGGTCGTATGCTTGGATTCACTGTTAAGGCAGAAGGTTCACTAAACAACGGAGAAATCCTATTCGGTAATGCTAATAAAGGTTACATCATGAACACAAACGAACCTATGAAACTTGTTACAGAAGATCATGCTAAGCCACGTGAAACCGATTATGTAGCTTATGAAATTGTGGACGGAGACGTATACGAAACTAAAGCATTTGCATTGTTGAAAGAAGCTCCAACAGTATAAAGGAGGTTTTTAAATGAATAAGGTATTAAAACCATTTCAAGATAAAACAGATAACAAAAAACCTTACAGAAAAGGCGATTTCTACAGTCACGATGACGACGATAGAATCGCTTTTTTAATTAAAGAAGGTTTTTTAGAAGAAAAGAGCAAGCAACCACCTAAAGAAGTGAAAAAACCGACAAGACAAACTAAGAAAAAAGCTGATAAAGATGCTTGAGGATGTTAAAACAGCATTGAGAATAACTAACACAGCTTATGATTCAGAGGTTCAAGATTTAATAGAAAGCGCCCAATTTGATTTAAGTCAATCGGGCGTTTTTCTTGTTGACGTAACAGACCCATTAATCAAACGTGCGATTATCACATATGCAAAAGCTAACTTTGGAATTGATAACCCACAAGCCGACCGTTTTAACGATTCCTATATCATGCTGAAACAACATTTATCATTGAGTGGTGATTATAATGGCTATTCCGTGGAGTGATGTTGTTTATTTAGTCGGATTAACAGAAGGAACAGATGATTATGGTTTTCCTGCAATTGTCGAGAGTGAAAGAAAAAAGGTATTCGCAAACAAGAAATCAATTCGATCTAGCGAATACTATCAAGCTAAACAAAGTGGCATCGATTTAGCATTCACTTATGAAATACGTTCTATCGATTACGACGGGGAAGAAAAACTCTATCTCTCTCCAATGGAAGACGAGAAACCTCATGAAATTGAACGAACGTATGAAAAAGGTGAGTTTGTTGAATTAATCTGCAAACGCAAGGCTGATGACCATGCAGTTTGAATTTAATGGAATCGACGAAATAATTGCGGAACTGGATAAAATCGAAAAATCAACAGATGAATTAAAAGATGAAGCGTTGATAAAAGGCGGAGAAATCCTCTTAGAATCAATGAAGCAAGAAGTCTATCGAAATGGATTGCAGAGGCGTACTGGCGAAGGTCAAGAATCACTCACGCGAACGGATCCATCAAATAATGAATTGTTTGTGGGTACACAGGGAGGAAAACAACAACCTGGTTTCTATTTGTACATGCATGAATTTGGTTTTTACAACGTACGTGCTGGGCGGTTTATTGCTCCGCGACCATTTGCTTCAATCGCTTATAACAACAGCGTTAATAGAATAATGGATGCTTATGTGGACGTAATCAGGAAGGGGATGGGAATGTGAATGAACTTGAAATGAACGCTTTAATAATAAGAACCTTGTCCCCACTGAACATTCCAGTGAGTTATATGAATTACAATAACACAGCCGATATTTATATTGCTTTTAATGAATATAATCAAACTCCCTTTTTTAATGGGGACGATAAGGAGCAATATACAAAACATTTTTTTCAATTTGATGTATTTGGAGCACCATCTATGGGTGTTCGTTATTTCGAGGTTGCAATTGAAATGAAAAAGTTAATGAAGCAAGCAAGGTTTGGAAGAATGTTTGAATCAGACACTTATGATGAAGACATGAAAAAGTATAGGAAAATAATACGATTTAGTTATATATCAAAGGAGGAAAATTAAATGGCTACAATTGGACTAAAGGACGTATATTATGCAGTAATTTTAACAGATGAAGAAGGCGGAGAAACAACTTACGAGGCACCTAAAAAGTTTTCGCCGGCAATGAATTTGACCTATACACCAACGTATAACCGCGCAAACTTACGAGGTGATGACAGAGTGGTTGCAACGGCAAGTTCAAAGGGTGCTACTACTGTATCTGTGGGGTTAACCGATTTAACACCTGATGCAAAAGTTGATGTATTAGGTATGACTATTGCGTCTGATGGCGGTGTACTGGAAGGAGCAAGCGATAGACCTAAAGATGTGGCTTTGTTATATCGTGCAGAAAAAGCTAATGGAAAATATCGCTATGATGTCATTTACAAAGTACAATTTAATCCATCCGAAGAATCTCTTGAAACAAAACAAGAAACACCAACATTTAGCACACCAACATTGAATGGGGAAGCTATCCCTAGATTATCTGATGGATTTGAAAAGAAAAGTTACAGTGAAGATGATGAAAACGTGGATCCAACTGTATTCACTAACTTCTTTAGTGCTGTACCAGAACCAGAACCAACCCCAGAGGTGTAAGTTATGAAAATAGAACTCGTGATTAATGGTGAAACAAAAATATTTACAGTTCCTTTTTCTCCGCAACTAGCTAAACGTAAATATCTAGAAATCATGGCGAATGCAGAAGAAAGAGAGCGTACACCCACAGTCAAAGAACAAATTGACGAAGAGGATGCACTCTATTCTATTCTATCTGATGTGGTATTTAAAGGACAATTTACACTCAATGAATTATACGAAGGTGCAAGCCATAAATACAATGAATCGAAATTACAAGAAGCTATTTTTGGTGAAAAATCAAAGGAAAGTAATGAGGGAAACGAGCAGGGGAAGTGACGTGGGAACAAGCGTACACTTCCCTTTTAAATATGTATAAAAAATTAATGTTTCCAGAATCACCATATAAAACAGGGTGGACGATGTCTCAAATTGATGAGATGGACGTCCACTTTTTTGATGAAATGTTTTCTGTGGGAGCACCACAGCAGAAAGTATACATTGACCAAGTTTGGGCGTAACGGAGGTGATCTTACATCTAATCCACAAGAAAGGAGGTAACCCATGGCACAAAGAGATATAGGACAATTACGAACGCGTTTATCTTGGGAAGATGATGGTTCTACTCGATCTCTCACACGTTTCAGAGAGGATTTGAAAGGCTTACGTTCTGAAATGAAAACAATCACCTCACAAGGCAAGGATTATACAAGCAGCCTTAAAGGCATGAAACAACAATCAGACGTATTATCTAGGCAATATCGTACACAGCAAGAACGTGTAAGAGAGTTAAATAAGCGTTATCAAGAATCTGCTCGCGTTAAAGGTGAAGATGATAAGCAAACAAGAAACTTAGCTGCCCAATATAACAATGCAGTCGCTGAAATGAACAAGATGGAAGGTCAACTTGAACGGATTAATGAAGAAATCAGACGGATGGAAAGTCCTTGGACTCGTCTAGGCGAAGGCATGACCAAGACTGGTGATACTTTGCAAACTGTTGGTCGAGGTATGACGCAGTTTGGTAAAGATTACACTATGAAGGTCACTGCTCCAATTGTTGCTGGCGGTGTTGCACTATTTAAAGCATCGATGGATTATGAGTCAGCTTTCGCAGGTGTACGTAAAACTGTGGATATGAGTGAGGAAGGTTACGCTAAATTATCTAAAGGTATCCGTGAAATGGCAAAAGAATTACCAGCCAGCGCAACAGAAATTGCAAGTGTGGCAGAAGCTGCTGGACAGTTAGGTATTGAAAATGATTCCATTCTTTCATTTACTCGTACGATTATCGATTTAGGCGAATCTACTAACCTCTCTCTCGAACAAGCAAGCTCTGAATTTGCTAGGTTTGCAAATATTGTCGGAATGTCGCAGGATGACTTCGATAGATTGGGTTCTAGCGTAGTTGGCCTTGGTAATACAATGGCGACAACTGAATCTGAAATTATGTCCATGGCTATGCGTTTAGCAGCGCAAGGATCACAGGTAGGCATGACTGAAGCACAGATTGTTGCTTTATCTGCCACAATGTCATCTTTAGGTATCGAAGCTGAAGCAGGCGGCACAGCAATGACAACTGTACTCAAGAAGATTGATAAAGCAGTCGGTGACAGCGGTAAAGAGTTAGGTAAGTTTGCTAAAGCCTCAGGTGTTTCATCAAGTGAGTTCGCTAAGGCGTGGAATGATGACCCAATTAAGGCTCTTGATTTATTCGTAAATGGATTGGCAGATTCAAGCGATGAAGGTAAAAACTTAACTACTATCCTAAGTGATTTGGGTATAAAAGGAATCCGTGAAGCTGATACCATTTTACGTATGGCCGGAGCGAGCGACTTACTTTCTGATGCTGTTAATACATCGTCTAAGGCATGGAAAGAAAACTCTGCTCTAACTGATGAAGCAGCACAACGATATGCAACGACTGAATCACAAATTAAAATGATGTGGAACAGAATAAAGGATGTGGCAATTTCTCTTGGTGATGCCTTAGTACCTGCTGTTATGGATGCGTTAGATGCAGCTGAACCACTCATTTTAAAAATAGAAGAAGGCGCACAAGCCTTTTCGGAGATGGACGAGGAACAACAACGAAATATCTTAAAGCTAATAGCATTTGCTGCAGCTATCGGTCCGGTCAGTGTGGGATTAGGTGGTTTAACAACCACTATCGGTGGTGTGCTAAAAATTGGTGGTAGCTTTGCAAGTATGCTTGGTAAAGCAGGCGGCAAAGGTTTATTAGGACGTATCGCTGGATTGAGTCTTGGTGGTCCAGTAGGTCTTGCGATCGCTGGTATTACCACACTAGGTGGAATATTCTTAGCGACTCGTGATGATGGAGAAAAACTTCATGATATTAATTTGGAGGTTGCTGAAAGTTTAAAAGATACCCACACAGAAGTATCTGAAGCAGCTGCTAGATACGAGGAACTTCGTAACAAAGCCAATCTTACAACTGAAGAATTCGGTGAGCTGTTAGACATTCGTAAAGAAATGGCAAGCAATCCGGAAGAAGATGCATTGAAGGATCTCCAAGCTAGATATGATGAATTGAGAGAGAAATCCGGTTTAACCAATGAACAGCTAGATAACTTAATTCAGCACAACCAAACGATAGTAGATAATGCTCCTCACACAGCAGATGCGCATTCTAAACAAGGTGAAGCTATTGCAGGTGTGAATGATGCCCTTAGTGATTATCTTGATAATTTACGTGAAACATCATTGCAGAACCTTGAATTGGAGAAAATGAAGTGGGCAGAAAACGAAACTATCCATCAGAACAACCTTAATGAAGCCAAGCAAAGAGGCAAAGAAATAGACGATCAAATCCTTATGCTTAAAGATTTACAAAACTTGTCTGATCAGGAAAAAGAAGATCGATTGTGGGAAATTACTGATGCTAAATCGCACTACTTGACAACGGAAGCGGAAGCAGTTGAATTAGCCAAAGAAGAAGAAGTTCTGCAAATGTTATTAAACGATGGGCTTGAAGAAACAATTGGTAATCTGCAAACGCAAAAAGCAGAACAAGAAGGAATTATCGAAAATGCAGAAACCGAACTTGCCAAAGGTCAAGAGATTGATGCTCTGCACGCTGAACTTCTTCTTAAAAAACTAGGCATCAATGCTACTGCTGAAGAAGGTATTGGATTAGCTGAAGAACAACTAAAAAAGTTGCGTGATGAAAAGGCAGAACTTGAAAAAATATTAGGTACACAAGGTGACTATAACGGTGAAACGAGCGAACAAATTCGCCTGGTAGATGAAAAAATTAGAGCGCATGAAGAAACCCTTAGTTTGCTTGGTCAAGAAACAGGCCTATCGTCTGAATTAATCACTAAAGAACAAAAGCGTGAAGCGCAAATAAGACACGTTAACGACGTTTTATCAGCACAAGCTGGGAAATTGGATACTAACAACAATAAAATTGATGCTGGTACTGGTAAAGCAAGAACGCAAAACGAAGTACTAAGGGAATCCATTTTAAAGCATATAGAAACGAGAACTAACACAGACAGCACATATAGAAGTTTAGGAAGTGCGATCACTAAAACTATCAGATTAAATGTATCTGGTGCAGGTGCATTAGCTGGTGTTACTGCAGGTATCAGAGGTTACGCCACTGGTACAGACAATCACCCAGGTGGGGCGTTTATTGCTGGTGAAGAAGGTTGGGAACTTGGTCGAATGGGTAACCGTTGGGAAATGCTTAACTTAGGTATGTACGATCGTCCAAGTGGTTATGAAGTATTTACTCATGATGAATCTAAGAAAATCATCAGTGCTTTAAATCGTATGCCTGGTTATGCAACTGGTGCTAGGGCAAGTGGAGAAGCTGATAGGGTGGTTAATCAATTAAACAATCAACCTATGAATGATTCTAGTGTACAGGTAGTTGGTTTGTTACGTGATATTGCTACTGGGATTAGAGAAGGTAAGATTATTCAAGTGGATGGTCACCAGATAACGCAGGTTGTTAATGAAAATAATGCGATTGCAAATATAGGAAACTACTTTGGATAGGAGGTCGTCACTTGTTTATTGTCTATGATAAAAATATGAATGTTAAACCATTCCCACAAGGTGTGCGACCTCTTGATATTTTTATACATTCTATCGAGAAAAATCGGGTTACAGATTCGGTTGAAGGTAGAAACGGAATCATAACCAAAGGTCAAACGCATGTTAATCGACCAATTGAAATAACTGTGGGATTGGAAGCATATGACACAAGAGATTACCGACTCTTACGAGATGAGGTTTTCTCTTTTTTTGATGATGAAGAATTTTATATATCAGAATTATATCAACGAGGAAAGCGATATAAGGTTACAAGTTTACCATCGTATATACCAAGTAGATTAAATCAAAGGATTTCAGAGGTTCAGCTAGTGTTAGATATGGTCGACTTACCATTCGCAGAATCCATCGGCACAACCCAAGACATCCATCAAAGAGGAATCAACGCAGATGATGCTCTGTGGGGCTTTGGCATGGGATTAATAGCAGACGACGCTAGTTTGATTTATACGCATACGATAACGTCTGGTACTGGTGTTTTTATCTACAACGCAGGCAATGTACCTATTCATCCATATGAGCAGGAACTGAAGATAACAATTGATAACACGCAAGGCTCTACAAGCTACCTGCAATTACGTAACAACACCACAGGCGATGTGTTTAGAACAACCGAAGCAGTGAACAGCAATCAGACAATCGTATTAGATGGACCTAACGTTACATCAAATGGATTACAGTACTACAGAAAAACGAATCATCGTTTTATTACACTTGACCCTGGTTGGAATGAGTTTACTGTTACTGGCGCTACTAGTGCAAGGGTAGCTGTAGACGCAAGGCTTTACTATAGATAAGGAGTGATGGCATGAGTAGGATAGATATAACTAACTTTTGGGATAGAGACATGCGTAATGCCATTAACAATAATTTCATAAAGTTATTTAATGAATATATAGGCGCAGGTCTTAACGCAGAAGAAGCACGAAATAAAGCGCTAGATGCAGTTGCAACATCTGATTTAGCAAAACAGACAGCAGAACAAGCTAACTTAACATCGGAACAAGTAAGATTGGAAATGAACAACATTATCCGCGAACAAACAGCAGGTGGCGATATTGTTCCAGAGGTAGTTTCAGCGCGTGGAAATGAAGCTACTTTAGGAGAACGTCTGAATTCAACAGATGCGAATTTGGCACAAAAAGCGGATGATGATGAGGTCAGAAAGAAGTCTGTTCCGATTGGATTAAATGATGCGGATTCTGATTTATTAGGAGCAATTCAGAACAAAGAAGGCGAAACAACTTTCAACCTATTATCCGTACCTAGACAACGAAGTGTTACACCGGGTACAACTGTATTTGTCAAACCCGGCAAAAATAAGTTTGATGGAACATTCGTAAATGCTATTTTGAACGGTTCAACAACTTATTACTTTAATGATGATGCAACAGCAAAATGTGCCATTGTTGAGGTGAAAACCGGAACGCAATATACGATTACAAAATCTAATGATACAGATAGATTTAGAGTGGCTGCTTTTAGTGGTTATCCTACTTCAGGAGCAACATCAACAAACGGAACACAATCCGATTCAGCAACAACCAGGAATATAACTACAAATGAAACCCAAAATTATCTAGTCATTTATGTTTCTACAGATGGTTCAGAACCCGCCCAATTACAAGTGGAAGAAGGAGCTTTTTCGACAGAGTACGAAGAACCTAACACAAATCTATATATTCCTTTAGGAAAAAAATCGTTTCCTGATGTAGATGTAGATATGACTACTTTTGCAAGAAGAGGCAGAAACCTTTTTAATGGTCAGTTCGATAATCGACTTATTCGTACAGATGCGTCGGCAGGGCAGTTTTACAATAGCACAACTTCAAGAACAACTAAGCGTATGGAAGCAGAACCAAATGAGTACTACACAGTTTCAGGTGGTAATGCGAACGTTTTTCGTTTCGAGGATGAAAACGGTCAATACATTTCTTATGTTGATTCACCTACAGCGCAAGCACCTTCTAACGCTAAATATATGTATGTGTTTTATTCTTCACATGGTTTTGATGCCGAAAAAGTCCAAATAGAAAGAGGACAAGAAGCTACAGCGTATACACCATATGACGCCGTGGTAATAGAACTTGACCCCGCTTCTATTCCTGGCGCTACAGCAAAAACTAACTTTATCATATCAGGAAACCTAGATGCGGAGTATCAACCGACAGCCACCGCGCCAGTGATGACTTCCGCATTAACATCTGATGTAGTGTATACAAAGTATGATGAATTTGTAGCAAACCATCCTGCACATTGGTCACGAACTTTAGGTACAAACGAAACAACTGGGTTGCCTGTTTATCAATACGAATATGTACCGGAACAATTGAAAAATTACAATGAAGTATATCCGGAAATACTTGTAATAACAGGTACACACGGAGACGAAAAACAGTCCATTGCAGCAACAATGAGGTTCTTTGAGGACTTGACTGAAAATTGGCAAGGAAACGAGTTGCTGAAAACACTTAGGAGAAACTTAAAATTTACGGTTATCCCTTGCTTAAATGTTTGGGGTGTCGATAACCATTCTCGCGATAATGCTAATGGCGTAAATATCAACAGAGATTTCCCAGAAGATTGGAGCGAGGGAACTGATACTGGAACAACACCTTTATCACAACCCGAATCCCAGTATATACAAAACTTACTAGAATCTGAAAAAGATATAATGTTCGCTATCGACTTTCACAGATATAATCCTTATTCGCAAGATGATTATACTATGTGGGTAGGTACTAAAAATTTACAGATGAACAAATATTTAGCGGGATGGGCAAGAGAAATGGATATTGATTTCAAAGAAGCTCATCCAGAGGTAGTTACAGAAGGTGAACCAGATGTAGCAATTCAAGAAAATTACACTATTGGTGGTCAAGGGTGGATGGCGTTCAGCTTCATTGAAAACGGAATTCCGGGTACGATTCTTGAAATATCATCGGATAGTGCTTTTAATGATTATCACACACATGCGTTTGGTCATTTACTTGCATACGCTACAAAACATTTACACAATGACAAGAGTAACTGGCTGTAGACATTCGGACAAGAATTCGAATCAATTTAATTAAGAGTATATGTTCAATAAATACACAAAATCACCCATCGTAATGTGGTAAAATTAAATCATAATCACATTAGGAGGGATAAAATGCGGAAATTAAAACATTGGATTGACTGCCGAATATTTAAAAAACATCGTTACGATTGGCACTCTGGTCGCTGTATCGTATGTAATAAACTAGATAATAAAAGACACTCATAATTGGGTGTCTTTTTCTTATGCAAGAAATGAGGTGAATACATGCACGTAATAGACCTAAATGAAGAACACTATCCTGCCCAACTCACCACAACATGGGATGGAGAGTTAAACGGAAATATAAGTCTCTCAGCCGTAGTTAAGCCGTCTAAAACGAACCTACAGTTTATCCATAACATAACTGAAATGTGGCGAATAGTAGACGATGACGATACGGAATATAAGATAGTTTATTGTAAACGTCGAGGCACTGGTAATCTAATGACTGTGGACGTTAAAGCCTTGCCTAAATATCAAGATGACCTAAACAATCAACGCATCCACAGACGTATTGATCAGCACCTAACCGCCAATGCATTTTTTCATATTGTGTTTAATGAACCGGATGAATTAGGCAACGTCAGTGGCTATAATTTCATCCTAAACGGCACATTTGAAGCGCAACAATGGGAAGGCTTAGGCGAAGGTTCAACACGCCTGGAAATGCTGAAAAACGGCTTAAATCGATACAAGGCTGAATTTCGCATTGTTGGTAATACAATCTATATCGAAAATCAAATCGGTAACGATACTAGTCATCGATACGAGCATAGACTGAATGCATCGAATATCGTTCAGGAAATCGATGCAAACGAGTTTTGGACGTATGCTAAGGGTTATGGTGATTATGGCGACGGAGAAGGCGGAGAAGATTGGCAGAATGCTAAAATAATACGAGAATATACATCACCACTCGCAAATATTCCTGGTATCGGAATACGTGAAGCGCCACCAATCAAAAACGGGAATATTACAACTACAGCTACGATGGACAGCCAATTAAAAATATTAGTCAATGAATCTCTAAAAATAAGCGTCACAGCAGACATACACGACCTAACCAAACAAGGATACCCAATTGCCCAATCTCAACTAGGCGATAGGGTATTTTTAATTGACCCGAGAATTGGCTTTGATGAAGAAATAAGAGTGTCGCATAAGTCGATTACAAAGGATTGGACAGGTAAGATTATTGCGTTAAATCTAACGTTCGGAGCGCCGGGGCTTGTTAAAAGGCATCAGTCTAATTTAAGTGCTGCGGTTAAAAATATAACTAGCTTATTAGAAGGTAAAGTTAAGCTTCCGTTTAGTGTTTATGATGCCAGAATGCAAGAAGCCATCAATGCGATGACTAACGTACTAACTCAATTAACGGTATTGCCAGATGGTAGTTTAGCAGCTATTGACCCCGAAAATCCTAATAACATGGTTATGTTGAAATCGAGTGGTTTATTTGTCTCGACAGACGGAGGCGCTACTCCTGCTCAAGCTATATGGGGTGGTGGTATTAATGCAACAGTTATCACTACAGGCCATATGCTTGCAGACCGCATTTCCGGAGGTATTCTCCAAGCGTTAAATGGTAACTTTGAATTGAATATGAACACAGGAGATATGTATTCCAAAAATGCGAGTTGGACATTAGGGAATGGCGCTAGGATTAACTTCGATGATCCAGGTAATAAAATCACTTATCGTAAATATGATGATTCATCTGGCTTTAGTCGCGCTGCTGGATTTGGCGTGGGCGATCTAATTGGTGGGAGATATCCTTTTGCATACACGGGAACTAACGGTAAAAGCGAACTAGATACATTAGACGAGTTTTACACTGGATTAATCGTAGTACCATCGGCAGCAATGAGCGAAGGTGGAACTGGTTCAAGTAGTATGAACGGTTATAGGTTCGAATTTAGAAATAAAGCTACCGGATATACGAAAGGGCTTAGAATTGATCTATTCGGAAATAACCCGTCGCTTGTTCCGATAAATGGGCATCAATACAACTACTCGTTAGGTGATTCTAGTTATCTATTCAATATGCTATATGTTCGTGGATTAAGAACAATTGGCGGTTTTGAGATTAGAAACAATACTGTTAATGATATCGGATGGCGCTTATCAACTATTCAAGAAGGTGGCAGGATTTCGTTAAGAGGACTGAACATGGGTGCTTACCTTTATGATTTAGGATCTTCCGAATCATACAACAGATTCTTTTACGGGTATATATCTCATTTGAGACCATCGTCACTAGATACAGGCAGTGGCGTAGGAAGTAGTGATTTACCTTATCGTTGGGGACATATACGCTCATTAACATCTGAAAATATTTATACTGATAACATGAATGGTACGGTTGTTGGAACATCAACGAAAAACGCTAAAATGTCGATTGAAGATGTGGATGGGAAACAAGCATTTGATTATTTTGACATGATGGATATTAAGTCTTATTTCTACAATGATTCGGATTACACCAATCCCTACAATAGAAAAGTAAGCCCGATTATTGAACAACTTGACCCAGTATTAGAAAATCTGTACAAAGCTACGGATGAAGGATTAGACATTAATAGTAACTTGTTTTTATTAGCACTAGCGTTTAAATATAAAACAGAAAAAATAGATGAACGATTGGAGATGTTGGAAAATGGAGCATAACGAACAAATGCAACAGATTATGGAGCAATTTAAACCGCCAAGTGAAGAGGATTTGCAAATGACTATAATATCCTTGCAACAGCAATTAGCTAATCAAATCGGGGCTTACACTAACGTAAATGTACAACTTATGAAATCACAAAATAAAAATGCAGAGTTGGAAAAAGAGCTTGAAGAATATCGCAACAAGGAAATAGAGGAAATGGACAGCGCCAAATAAGGCGTATTTTTTATACCCAAAAACAGGGAGTAGTTACAGGCTACTCCCCTAGGTCGCTCACGGGGTCAATGTGAGTGACTTATTTAAATTATACGACAAATTCAATTATTTTAGGGGGTCAAAAATGAATGGGGAGTTGAATGAAATGGAGGAATGGCAACATCGAGTACAACAGGATATTAATGATTTAAAGAATAATCAATCCAGATTTGAGCAAAACCATTCGAAAATGAAAGATGACATTCGTGATTTGCAAATGTCTGATAAACTCCAAAATCAAGAAATCAAAACACTAAAAGAAGCGCTTTTTGAGATTAAAGAAGATACGAATTGGATTCGCAGAAAGATAACTGGTGCTATTATCACCGCAACAATAACAGCGGTGGTGGCTGGGATTATCGGTGTAGCAATAACAAATATATTTTAGGAGGATGATTTAAATGTACGAAAAAGATGTAAAAAACGACAAGGTAAAAGGTATTGTAATTTTAATTGTGGGATTTCTTCAAGCTGCAATGGGTTTCTTAGCAACATTAAATATTGAATTTCAATGGCTTACTGATGCTAGTATCAGCGCATTTGGTGTATTGACTTCGGCAACTATATTTCTAGGACTTGGGATTTATGCAGTGTGGAAGAACACTTTCACAGGTAAGCGAGCGCAGCGTCAAAATGAAGAATTGCATAAAAAAGGATTGAAATAAGACATCTCATTGAGGTGTCTTTTCTTTATAAAATTTTAAGGAGGAATTTATAATGGCTTATAAATTTGAAAACTTACCTCAGTTAGTTGACCACAGAAAAAGCATACCAACAAAAGGGAGCTACACAAGAAGAACGAGAACAATCACTGACCGCGTTTGGCATCATTCATTAACAAAAAAACATCTAGGCGGTTCGGATGCTGCAAGTTTTGCTAAGTATCATATTAGTTTAGGGTGGCCGGGCGTTGGTTATCATCTAATCATTGAGCCTAAAAATATCGTTAATACGCCTAAAGGTAAACGTGCACGTATTGTATATGCTAACGACATTAACAATCGTACGTACCATGTTGGTAATAGCAATCAGTTTTCACTAGGTATTTGCGTTGCTGGTGATTATCGTTATGACCAATTAGACGACGCAACCAAAGCTACTATTGACGAGCTACATGATGCGCTAGTTGCAGACAGAATCGGTAACCGTGATAAATCACATAATGAAATGGCAGGGTATAGTTGGAAAGCGTGTTGCGTTTACAACTATAAAGAAGTGTTTAAATTCCTTGATGGTAAAAAGCCTGCGAAAACACCAGGCACTTACACAATACAGGAAGGCGATACTTTTTGGGGCATTGCTAACAACGAGGAAGGTATCACTGTCAATGATTTAATCGCTGCTAATCCAACAGTAGAACCTACTAAGCTAAGTATTGGCCAAACAATTAATTTAGGTAAAGCTAAAAATGCTTATACTCCGAAACCAGCTGCACCTAAGAAACCTCAATCAAGTTATAAATATCCATTGCCAACTGGGATATGGAAACATTATGAAGAAGGCGGTAAACACGGATCGCTTAATGAAGTAAAACAGATACAAAGAGCGCTGAACGCTGTATACTTCCGACCTGGTAAGATTGACGGGTGGTATGGAGATGACACAAAGGATGCCGTAACACGTTTCCAAAAGGTGTATTTGCCGTATGAAGTTGATGGTATCTATGGACCTAATGTTAGAAGAAAATTGCAAGCAGTGTTGAAATCAAAAGGATACTAACAAAACAAGCCCTCACTTAATTGTGGGGGCTTTCTCTTTCATATAAATCATCTGTCTTACAATCCAAAACATCTGCCAACTCAAATAATTTAACCACAGAAGGCATGCTACCGTTATTTATCCATCTTGACAATGTGTTTTGACTCACATCAATTTGTTGTGCAATGTATTTATTTTTATAACCTCTTGCATCTATCCAATATCCAATTTTACTTTTTAGCTTCATTTTTATCACCTATATAATAATTCCACATTTATTATAAAATATCCTTTCATCAATCTAGATATATTTTTTTCACCGAATTAGGTATACTTTTTAAGGTTTTAGTATATACTATTATTACAGAACATCAAAACGAATACTAATATGCACATCATCGCAGGCTTACTTTTTGTTTCTTTTTTATTCATTATACCATTTACCTACTTTTGTTTTCTTTATGAAAATCTTTTTATTCCTTGTCTATTAAACTTAAAACCTTGCAAACAAAGGAAGCGTGTATTCGTTTTAATCTTGACTTAAAGAATATATGACATGAATAGAGGTGAGTATATGGAAGTCGTTATAGGAGGAAGTATAGCTGCATTCGCAATTTATGCAGCGGTGAAATGGAACGATGATGATCGAAAAAAGATCAAACATGTATTTAATAATTTAGAGTATAAAATCAAAGATAGCACACCTAGTCTTATTAAAACCCACAAAACAAACAAATATACCACTTATACTTATAACGTTCCTTATGGATTAATTGACGATCCGAAATTAATTGTTCTGGAAAAAGTATTGAATAAACCAGTCAAAGTTTCATTTGTTAATCAAAAACTTCATATTAAGGTGTATAAAAACAAGCTTGATGAGAGCTATCCTTACGCTTTATTCCCGTCTAAAGGTAATTGGTCAATTCCGATTGGAATGTCACAGGACGGCGTTGTCTATCATGATTTTGATACCATCCCACACATGACGGTAGCAGGAGCTACGACCTGGGGAAAAACAGTATTTATGCGGATGATGATGACGCATCTAATTGAAAACAATCCAGATGGTGTGGAGTTTTATATTTTGGATCTAAAAGGAAGGTTGGCCTTTAATAAATACCGAAACTTGAAACAGGTGAAAGTTGTTGCTGGTGATTATCGAGAGTGTTATCAAGCATTATCGATGGTTAAAAATGACATCAAACGAGACATTGACTATTTGTTATCTATAGAAGCAGAAAATGCAAAGGAAGGTAAAATACCTACTAGGAAATTTATTATTGTGGATGAAGCGGGAGAACTTAAACCAAACAATGATATGTCAGAACCAGATAAAGAGTACACCAGAGGTTGCCAAAGAATATTAAGCCACATAGCAAGGGTGGCAGGGCAAGTTGGCTATAAACTGATATTCGGTACCCAGTACCCAACTGCAGAAATTATGGATAATCAGATTAAGGCTAATGCTTTAGCAAAGGTTTCGTTTAGATTAAGTACATCTGTTCAATCGGGAGTTGCATTAGATGGTCCAGGAGCAGAGAAATTAGAGTACCCAGGGAGAGCAATATATAAAACTGTGGATGAACATTTAGTGCAGACTCCATTTATCAGTAAAGAAGAAATATGGGAGAAACTTAGGAGGTATGAGGATGTCAACAATATCAGTGCAGCAAAGGAAATGGGAAGAGAGACAAGAAAAAATCCTGTCAAGTTTGGATAGTTTGGTTTATGCGAATCGGAAGCAATTACAAGTTGTGAACGGATTAAGTGGAGATAGAAACGCCCAACGCATTTTAAGCAGAATGGAAAAAGAAAAAACAATTCAATGTGTAAGAAGAGAGCAGAAGATATACTATTTATCGAATCGAGGAAAAGAGCTAATAGGTTCTCATCAAGCTACTTTGAAAAGGGGATTAATTGACCACACGTTAATGAGGAATGACTTGTACATTATGCTAGGCATGCCTAAGGATTGGAAAAAAGAATATCCTGTCACATGGGGAGATAACAGAATAATTCCAGATGCAATTTTTAAAGAAAAGGGAGAGTTTCGTTTTGTGGAGGTGGATAACAGAGCTACCATGCGAACTAATATAGATAAAATCAAGAAATACAAAGAGCTATCCAAAGTCATTTTTGATAATTATAACCACTCTCCCACACTAATCTGGTACACACTATCAGAAATCCGCAAACAAAAATTAAAAGAAGTTTGTGAAACTTTAGGGGTAAAATATCGTATTTATGGTAATATGTAGGTAAAAAGAGGGGGATTATTAATTGAAGAAATCATTATTGTTATTCATTTTACTAATTTCAGTTGCATTAGTTGGTTGTAGTAATGAAGAAGCGCAGGCAGAAGTGGATGGAGAAGCAGTTAACTTAGAAGGGTTAAAAGGTATGATCAAAGATGCTAATGAAGAATTAAGCGGTCTTGGCGAAGATATTACTGCTGCAGAGGGAGAATTAAGAGAAATAAATTTAGAATTCCAAAACAGAGAAGCCGAATTTAACAAGCTAAGCAAGTTGGCTGAAAATCAAGAATTCGTTAAAAAAGAAGTTAGCGATGCCGAAAGTACATTAGAATCTTTAAATAGTCAGATTGAAGATGCTGAAAGCAAGTTGCAAGAGCTTGAAGGAAAAATAGTAGATGTTTCAGACGAACCGATTAAAATTAATGCAGGTTATTACTATTTTGGATCTGATGTTGAACCTGGAAGATATGAATTAAGACCACAAGAAGGACAATACGGGAATGTGTTTATTAGAAGAAATGATAGAAGTTATGTAGCAGAAACGTTCGGGCCTACAGAAAGGGGAGGGCTCACCGACTTTGTTTTCGAATCTCAAGATGGTGATGAAATAGAAGCCACTATTCCGATTTTACTTTATCCAGTCGAAGAAGATTTTTGGAATTAAAAAAAGCAGGGGGACTAATCCTCTGCTTTTTCATATGCGTATTCATTCCCTGCTACTTGAATAGCCCGACATGACTACATAAAAAAACGTCAAAAATTCCAGAGTATATCAATACCCTCTCCATCAATTTTTATTTGTTTAATGAGCTTTTGAATGGCTGCTTGTTTTGCTGGGAAATCTACTTTGGTTAAATTTATAGCAAGATCATTAATTTGTTCATCGGTTAATTCATTTTCATTTCTTGTGTTTTCTTTTTGCCTTTTTACAATCTCTGCTTTTTCTTGGTTTAAAATTTCAATCTGTTTATCTAAAGTTTCTTTTGGTATAATTCCTTCCGTATACAAACCTAAAACACGTTCTACTTTTTCAGTTACTTTTTTTATTTGCACATCATAATCGATTTTCTTTCTTGGCTTGATGCCATCTTTTTTGACAGTTAAAAATTGAATTTCTTTAATAATTATTTCTTCTATTTTTTTCTGGTTCCAATTTTTATTCATACATTTTTTTGGATATTCTGAAGGGAAGCGTCTTGCTCTGCATATATAATATCTATAAACTTTTTTGTTTGTACCACTTCTACTATTAGAGTGATAACTAACAAAGTTTTCACCGCAATGGCTACAAACCATTAGACCAGATAATAAGCTTTCTTTTGCCTTGTGGGCATTATGACCCTTGTGCCTTTCTAAAAGCGCTTGAACACGGTTAAATTGATCTTCTTCCACAATTGCTTCGTGTTTACCTCTATAATGTTTACCAGCAAAGCTTACATACCCGACATATAACTTATTGGCTAATATATCCCGATACCTTCTAAAACGCCATACATTGTATCCTTGAAGTTTTAATTCTTTTTGTACTTTTGTAATGGAGTGTAACTGTTCGTATAAATTAAAAGCTTGTTGGATGTGTTCTTTTTCGTCCGGATTAATTATTAATTCACCATTTTTTCTGGTATATCCCGCAGGATCGTAATCACCGCCCATTCCCCTATAGCCATCTTCAGCTCGTTTGATATGTCCATTGCGCATACGTTCAGCTATATTTTCACGTTCTAGTTGAGCAAAAACTGATAATATGCCGATCATTGCTCGTCCGAAAGGGGAAGATGTGTCTAATGTTTCCGTAAGAGATACGAATTCCACATTATTCTTAAGAAAATTATCTTCTATAAGTTCTAATGTATCCTTTTGTGACCTGGATAGACGATCTAATTTATAAACTACAACTACATCTATATTTTTAATGTCGCCTAATAATCTTTGTAAATCAGGACGATCTATGTTTGAACCAGAATAACCTCCATCTATGTATGTATCATATATATCCCATCCTTTGGATTTACAATAAGCCTCCAATTTTTCTTTTTGAGATGGGATACTATAATTTTCTATCTGCTCACGGGTAGACACCCGTATATAAAGCGCCGCTTTCATTGTTTTTCCTCCTAATATTGTTTAAATGCACCTATAACTTTTCCGATAAATTTTACTTCTGTTTGTTCTAAATTTATTATCTCTGGATAATAAGAATCATCCGAACTCAATGGTATTAATGTCAATAAGTTTCCTTTACGATTGATTTTCTTAACTGTAGCCTCATCACCATTGACCATAACAGCAGCTATTTCACCATTTTCAACTTGTAAATCTCTGTCAATTAGAACAAGACTGCCATTGGGAAATTCTCGGTTCATACTTTCGCCCTTTACCTCAAGATAAAAAGTATTTCTGCCTTCTGTATTCATCAATGGAGGAGCTGGTGCGTATCCGATTATGTTTTGTTCAGCAAGTATAGGTTCTCCTGCCGCTATGGTTCCTAAAATCGGTATATTATCAGCGATATGATATCGAGTTACTGTTTCACCTACTTCGGTGCCCGATTTTATCTCATTACCAAAAACTATGTCGATATCTACCTGGTATACCTCTGCTAATTTTTGAATCATTTTTAATCCGGGTTTTCTTTTCTCGTTTTCGTAATGATTATAAGTTTGTTTTGATACTCCTAACTTATTAGCAACTTCTTCTTGTGTCCAACCTTCTAAATTTCTAAGTTCTCTTAATTTTTTTCCGTACATTTTTTTTCATCTCCTTTGTAATCTATAATAAGGTACGTTTCGAATATTGTCAACAAAAAGGCGACAAAATATACTAAAAACTTGTAAATTAATAGTTGACATCTACTATATGTTGATTTATAGTTGAGTCAACAGATAGGCGACAGCATATAAAGATTTTATAAAATCTTTATTAGGAGGTGAATTTTTTGAATGGTTGCTTAGTAGAAAAACGAAAAGAAAAGAAATTAACTCAACAAGAAATTGCAGACAAAATAGGAGTGTCGCGTCAATATTATAATGATCTAGAAAATGAGAAACGATCGCCATCTGTAGGTTTAGCTCAAAAAATAGGGGACGTATTAGGGATTGATTGGACCATTTTTTTTACAAACTGAGTCAACAAAACGTTGACTAAAGCCAAAAGACGAGGTGATCATATGACAAAACAAGAGAAGAAAGAACAGATTTTTAAAGAATTGGTTGCCGATTTGTTGAAAGAGAAGAAAGGAAAATGAACCTGAAAATAACAAGCATTAACTTAAATGGTCATAAACTTCCGATTCCAGACGGGCTAGAGGACTTGGTGAATAACAATAACGGTTGGGGAGTTAAAGATGAAGATTTAAATAGTCAATATGAACGAAAAGTTATTAAGAGTGATACAGGTTTGATAACCAGGCTCAAGTTAATAGATTCATAGGAAGGTGGTTAAACAATGAATGCACTCAAAACAGCACAGCTTGAAAAATTCACTAAACGATTACAAGGTATCAAAAATGGACCAGAATTCATGCGAGTTAAACGTTTGGAAATGTTCATCAAGGATATGGAAGCAGTATTTTATATCGGTAATCGATTAGATGAAGTAGATCCAGAGATTAGTAGATTGTATTTGGAAGCTAAGGAGATGGAGGGGGTTGGAGTATGTCATTAAGAGATTTTTATCTCATAGAGGATTACGAAATGATGGAGGACAACCTTGAACGATTAAGAAAAGCATTCATGCAAGCATTAGATTGTGCTTCTAAAGCAGAGTTTAGTAGTAAGGAATCAATCTTACAAAGTGTCAATGAATCAATGATGATGTTACAGGCATTGCATGCTAAAAAACAACAGCGTGATAGCTATGAAGTAACAGAGTCTGAGATTAGGAGGAATTGGTTTGGATAAGTTAAAGAACCCTGATGTGTTTTTCCCGGTTGCCTTTGGATTGGTTGTAGGTTGGTTGTGGGTGTTAGTAGTTACTTATTAAAGGAGGTGAGTCAATGACATACAACAAACAAGATTACACATTCGCTTTAATCGGTACGTTGGTGATTGTGGTTACTTTAATACTAATTACAGGGAGGTGAAAATATTGTCCGAAGTAATCAAACTTATAAACCAAGCAAAAGCACAAGGTAAACAAGAACAACTAATGGAATGGTACGAAAAAATGGAAAAGGAAGTTAGCGGCAACTAACTCCCAGAAATAAAAATCTAATTACTGTGATTATATCACAACAGAGGTGAGATTATGAATAAATTCCTAGAAAAATACAAAGAAGAACGCGAATCTGGCATGAATGAGTTTGAAGCGTTAGGAATTGCTTCTATGCATATAGCGACTAGTGGAACGTTTAAGGATTTAGAAATTGTTTATGACTTCCACATGCAGGACTTCTTGGAGACATCTGTTAAAGAATTTGATAGATATAAAAATTATATTGAAACCAGTTATCAACGTAATATGCGATTATCCGGGCATAGGGAGTCTGATTTTTATGAGAAGTAATTTAGGCGGTCACATCGCTGGGACAGGAATGCTGATTAATAACCATGATGAAAATGAAAGCTACTTTAATAAAAAAGTACACGTTAAATTAACAAACGATCCTTCAAGTATGAAAGATGATGAATTTGACAGTCTTTGCAAAAGTTTGTCCGGTGAAGTAACGACATATTTTAGGGAGGTAAAGAGATGAATAAATCAGAATCAGAACAACTTACCATATTTGATTTTATCGATGATCCAGACGAACAGGAGGAAAAGGATTGCATTACAAAGTCATAAGTTCAGGAAGTAAAGGAAATTGTGTGGTTATAAACGATGTAATGGTGGATTGCGGAGTTGCTTTCAGCAAAATAAAGGACGAGCTATACGACATTAAATATCTATTATTAACACACGTCCATGGCGATCATATCAAACCAACAACCTTGAAATCTATTAAACAACTATTTCCAAGGATAACTGTTATCGGGAATTACGAAGTACATCAATTATATGAAGTGGATGTAATAGCAAACGCAGGTTTTGAAATACCGATAGGTGAGTACACCTTCATACCTTTTGAATGCGAGCATGATGTACTCACTTATGGTTACACCTGGTACTTCGACCACTTATCCATATTATACGCAACAGATACGTCAAATATGCAAGGTGCGCCAGTTAAAAAATATGATTATATGTTTTTGGAGAGTAATTACGACCAGAGGAAAATTGAACAGGTTGATACCAGTAAGTATGGTTATAACGTTGTAGCTGGAGCAATGAGACACCTTAGTACTCAACAAGCAAAAGGTTTCTATTTTACAAATAGACGTAATAAAGACTCCGTATGGGTGGAGTTGCATAAATCTAGTAGGTTTTATTAAGGAGGTTATCAAGGTGAAAGATAGACTAACTTTAATTAAGAAAATTGAAGAACATGAATCCAGAAAAGTTCAATTTGAAAAAGTATTAAAAGACATATCCAATTATTATTTTGAAGATGGAAATCTCACGTTCGATTTAAAAACTAACGATTTTAACAGTCAGTACGAGGGTGAAATCATTAAATTTAACGATGATCTAATGAAAAGTTATTTAAAGAGTGAGATTGAACAACTAGAAACTAAAATAAATGAAATGATCGAATCTCTAAGGAGGTTCCAACATGACTCATAGTTTATTAGCTTTTAATACAAATGAAATAAAAATTAAACCTGGACAAGTTACTTTCAATGGTTTTGAGGATTTAAAACATCAAGCTACTGTGTTAGCAGAAGAAATAAAGAAAGTGGAAGTGACTGATGAAAATATTCAAACATCTAAGAAAATGTTAGCTGCTGTAAATAAACGTGTTAAAGAAATATCGGACAAGCGAATTGCGATAAAAAAGGAAATGTTGCAACCGTATAACGAGTTCGAAAATCAAGTTAAAGAGATTACTAACATTGTAAAAGATGCAGATGGCTTTGTTAGAGGACAGGTTAAAAATCTTGAAGAACAAGAGAGAGAGAATAAGGAAAAAGCTATCCAAGATATATTTACGAAACGTATTAAACATTATTCATTCAACGATTTATTCACTTTTGATGATTTCATTCAGCCTAAACACTTAAATAAATCAACATCGATGAAGTCTATTGAAACAGAAATGGTTGAATGGTTGGAAAAGAAGGATGCAGACTTTCAAACCATTCAAGGTTTACCGAACAGCCATGAAATATTGATGGAATACAAAGACACAAAAGATTTAGCAATTGCAATAAATAACGTAAAGCAGCATGAAGAATACAGAAAGAAATTAGAACAAGCTATACCAATGAAGAAAACTCAGGTCAATCAGGAGTTTGTTATCACTTTAAGTGATGAAAAAGACTTGAAACTTGTTGAATTGTTTATGAACCAGAATGAAATTAACTATAACTTACAAAAGGTGGCTAAATAATATGGAAATTTTAAATCAATTAGAACTGGTAGATGTAACTTTCGAGGATAAAAAGGCAGTACTTACTTTCTTAGATGAAGAACGTGGTGAAATTCGTGAAGTGAACTTTAACAAACAATCATATGACAATGATGCAAATAAATTCATTGACGATCCAGAGAAAGCTGAAAAAGTCGAAACTTGGTGTGATGAACATTTTGGTCTTACTTTTGACAGATTAGCTGAAGCAATTGGAGAAAAGAAAGATATATACGCTTATGACAAATTTAATAGCTTGTTTCCAGTAAAAATGGTTTCTAAGTTTGAAAAGGATATGGTCGGTCAAATCATGGAGATTGAGATTGATAACGTTGAGGATGACGGAAAGGCTATTCACATCGAATTTGAATACGAAGGAGATACTTACGAAAACAAGATGACGTATGCAGATTATTTAGAAGTTAAGAAGCAATGGTTTGTGAATCCTCAAAAACAAAAGAAACAATATGAAAAGTTTGAAGAAAAGTTCGGTATTCCAGTAGATAGAAAAGAAGAGTTAGTCGGACAGAAAGCAATGATTGAAATTAAACTAGCCTTTGGAAAGTTTGTGTATGTAGATATAAAGCCATTTCCTAAGAAAAAGAAATAACTAACATAGGTGGGGTAACTCCCACCTTCAAGATGACTGGAAAGGGTGGAGTAGTTGGAAAAGGAAAAAGTATTTTTTGATATTGAAGTATTTTACAGGAATGCGTTTGTTGTATTCAAGGATATTGATAAGAACCTGTTAGCAGTGTTTCACAATGATTTTACAGAATTAGAAGATTTCATTAAAGGAAAAACTTTAGTTTCTTATAATGGATATTTCTATGATGATCATATACTTCACGCAATGTTGGATTTAAGAACTCCAGCGCAGCTTAAACATTTGAATGACAGAATTATAAGCGGTGAAAAACTAAGAATAAAAAACTATAAATATGATTCACTGGATTGCTTTCAACAAATTGATGTATCAATGCCTAGTCTAAAACGAATTGAAGGAAATATGGGTAAAAAGATTCTTGAATCGAGTGTTTCATTTAATATTGAAAGACCTTTAACGGAAGATGAATATCAAGATGTTTTGGAATATTGTAAATATGATGTCGATGTACTAGTGGAGGTATACAAAGAACGTGTTAACTCATACTTCAAACCAAAAGAGTCGCTAGTCGAGATGTACGGTGATGAAAAGGGTAAACGATGGAACACGACAACGCTGTCCGCCAATGTACTGATGAAAAAACCTAATCCCAAATGGGCAAATATCAGAGTTCCGGAAGAAATGATGGCACTTGTACCAACAGACGTTGCAGAATTATGGCTCACCAAAGAAAAAGGGAAAATTACGATAAATGAATTTGATTGTGAAATTGAGTTTGGTTTCGGCGGTCTACATGGGGTTCATAAACACATTAAAAGAGCAGAGAACGTGAAACTGCTGGATGTTGCAAGTATGTACCCACATATCATTCTGAATATTGACGGTCTTGGTCCAGCGACCAAGAAATATAAAGAATTACTCGATGAACGTGTGAAAATCAAACACAAAGATAAAGTTAGATCAGATGCTTTGAAACTAATACTGAACAGCGTTTATGGAAACTTGAAAAACAAATATTCCTTGCTTAACAACCCAAAGTGTGCTGTTACAGTTTGTGCTTATGGTCAGATAGCTTTATATGAACTTTGTAAACGTCTCTCGCCGTTCGCAACAATCATCAATATAAATACCGATGGTGTAGCGTTTATCCCTCATAGTGACGATTATATACACATTTGGCATGAATGGGAAAAGGACTTTGTTCTCACTCTTGAAGAAGATGATTTTGATTTATTCATCCAACGTGATGTAAATAACTATGTTGCTAAAAAGGGTGACAAACTCACCTGTAAAGGTGGAGATGTAACGCGTTATCACAAGGATGCTCTATTTAGAAACAACAACGCGAGGATATTAGATATAGCTGTGGTAAACAAATTAGTTTATGGAAAAGACGTGCTGGACACACTCCTTGAAAACTTAGATCAACCACATTTGTACCAATATATTCTACAAGCTGGTGGAACATACCAAGGAACTTTTGACAATGAGGGTAATCAGCATGAAAAAGTGAATAGGGTCTTCGCTACTAAAGAAGAAGGTTTCTGCTTATTCAAGAAAAGACAAGATGGTGGTATGGTTCGATTTGCTGATACACCGATGAATATGTTCCTCTGGAATGATGAATGTTCAAAGCTTGATAACTTTGAAAGGATTGTGGACTTGAATCATTACTACCAAATTATCACAAAGAGACTAGAAAGATGGACGTGATGATATGTATATAGAATTTAAAGAAGGAGAGAAACATGCTGCTCAATATGCAGATGTGTCTGATGATCACACTTCGTTTAAAGACGCAGGTTATGTTTTAACTGATAACGATTTAATTGTGGATATTGACAGTCTACCCAAAGAAACAATTGAAAAGATGATTACTCTTTTCAATATTAAAACTCAAATAGTTTGGACTGACCGCGGAGCGCATCTTTACTTTAAAAAGCCTAACGCTTTCCGAGGTGCTACAAGGGTCTGTCCATTGGGGTTTGAGGTTGAATATAAACACATTAAGAATACGAAAGATATTACCATCAAGCGTAACGGAGTTTTACGGACTATTGAAAATGAAGGAACGCGTGAAGATTTACCAGGGTTTTTATTCAGTAATAAGAAATTAGATTCTCTTCTTGGATTGGACGATGGTGATGGTCGAAACGATAAATTATTTAAACACAGAATGAAGATACACGACATCAAAGAATGGTCTAGTATATTACGGTTTATCAATAACAATGTGTTCGCCACTCCTTTAAGTGAAGAAGAATTTCAAACTGTTTCCCGTGATGTGAAGATAAACGCAGGAAAAGACGATGAACCAGCTGTAGCTGACTTTCTAATGACGAAATACAAAATTGTCAAGTATCTGGACAACGTTTATTTCTTCCAGGATGGAGAGTTTATAAGCGATGAATCAAAACTAAGAAGAATTGTTTTCGCGGAGGTTGGTTTACAGAAAACAAGGTATGTAGATGAAGTTATTAAACAGTTAGAATATCGTTCTCCTTTGGTTAACGAATCTAAAACTTTTGATATCAAGTTTCAAAACGGAATATTACGGGATGGGAAATTTATCGAGGTGGATTATCAAGAATTTACACCTTACAACATTGATATAGCATATTATCCTGATGCTGAACCGGTTAAAGAGGTTGATGATTATATCAACCTACTAACTAATCACGATCCAGATTATAGGAATCGACTTCTTGAAATACTGGCTCACCCTTTAATTGTTAATAAAGAGTTTAAACGTATGATGGGTAAGTTCTTCATCTTCGTAGGAGATGGTGGTAACGGTAAAGGAACGCTGCTTGCTATCATTCGAAAGATATTGAACCAGAAAAACTGTACAGGGTTGAGTATAGCTAACATGAGTGATGAACGGTACTTTACAACGATGCAAGGGAAGTTAGCGAACCTTGGTGATGACATTCAAGACGAAGCAATAAACCATGAACAAATGAAGCATTTGAAGAACATAAGCACTTGCGACTTTGTGTCGACTAGAGAGTTATTCAAACAGTCCAGAGAGGTTGAACTTACAACATCATTGATTTTTACCAGCAACCACATCTTGAAGTCTTTTGAAAAAGGTGAATCATACAAACGTAGAGTTGACTGGTTGCCAATGTATACAAAACCTACCAAAAAGGACAAACATTTTATCACTAAGCTATCAACTCCCGAAGCACTAGAATATTGGATTAGATTGATGGTTGAAGGTTATATGAGACTTTACGAAAATGAGAAATTCACGTATAGCGAGATAGTTAACAAATTCAATACAGAATATCATGCGGAAAACAACAGTGTGCTGCAATACCTCGATGACTTTGATAAAGAAGCTTTTGCGAATCGTAGGAGCCCAGAGGCATATGAAGAATACGAAATATGGGCAGAGGAAAACGGATTGAATGTGCAGAGCAGGAAATTATTTGTTCAAAGTATATATGATGTGTTCGGTTTGTCTTTAAAACCTAAGAAAATCAACAAGAAAACAGCTAGGGTTTTTGTAGGCGATGATGAATGATTTAACAACATCTAAGACTTACAAACTTTTCAGATAATTTATAAGTCGGAGATGTTTCAAGGGTAAAAACAGGGTGAGTTACAGAAAAAATTGTAACTTTAGCAGATTTGTAACTTTTATGTAACCACCTCAAACCCTTGGTACAATAACCTTTTTCTTCTATAGTTACAAAGTTACAAAAATATATAGATATTAGATATATATGAAACTCTTAGATGTTAAACATCTCGATGTTTGAATGATTTATAGAAAAGCTTTGAAAAATACTTTGTAACCGTAACTTTTGAACTTTTTGAGGGTCAAACCCTTGGTACGACAGTTTTTTGATGGTTACATACTTTGTAACCAATCTACGTAACCGCTAATTTTAACGAAAATAGGAGGGTTTTATATGAACTATTCAAATATAGGCGAAAGAATCGGTCAGTTAGTCCAAGTCAAAAATGAACAGTATGGTGATGCATTTAATAAATCAGGTGATTTCTTAAAAATACTTTTCCCAGATGGAATCAAACCAGAACAGTATAAAGATATGCTCGGACTTGTAAGAGTATTCGATAAACAAATGAGAATTGCACACGGCAACCAAGGTAATGAGAATGCATGGAATGATATTGCTGGATATGGAATCTTGAAGAGTGTTAAGGAGGATGATCAACAATGAAAATCCATTTCACCATCCACCCACGTCGCAAAGGCAGTGTGGAGAATAAATTTGATGCTAGGTTATCTAAATATTGGAATCGGCAATATTATGATCTTTTCAGAGGTTGGTAATTATGACTGTGCAACTAACCAAAGAACACCGAACCATAGCAAAGGAACACGGCGTAAGCGCAAATTTACTATATCAGAGAGTTCATATACACAATTGGGATATAAACACAGCTATGACAAAGAAACCACGTAAGAAGCGTGTATTTCGAACGAATACGATGTATGTAGTTTATAAGAATGACAATCCAGTAGTTACAGGTAATGCAAGACAGTGTGCTGAGTATATGGGGATTAAATTAAATTCGTTTTATCACTTACTGACACCAGCATATGAGCGCAGGGTGAAGGAACGTAATGCTAAGAAATATATAACAGTTGTGGAGGCGTAGAAATGAAAGCACACGAGATAACTGCTGTACAAAAGAGGGCGAAGATAATTAAGCGATTAGAAGAATTGGGGCATAAGGGGAACGATCATTATACGTACAGGGAACTATTAAGGAAATTGAGTGCAGCCGAGGCATTGGAAGTGAAAGTACAATCGCCTCATAGTCAATGGTTTTAATTAAATATATTTTAATTTGATAGAAAATGCGTCATAAGAAAGGGATGGAGAAATGACTGTTAAAGATTTAGTTGAACAATTACAAGGATATGACCAAGAAGCAGAAATACAAGTAATTACGGTAAAGAGTAACGGTTATTGGGATAGAACAAGTGAACCAAAGATAACAGAACACGAAAACATGTTTGGGAAGAGAGTATTTATTGAGTAGTTCATAGTCCGATGAATCGGAATATAAGGGGGAGAACATTATTAAGAACGTAGGTTTATTAAACAAAGTGTTGCATGGTGACTGTTTTGAATGGATGCCTCAACTTGAAGATAAGAGTATTGATTAGAAATTAGAGGGTTTAATCGAACATATGGAAAGTTAGATGGATTAATCAAGATTTGATAGAGAATGCAGAGTAAGAAAGGGTGGGAAAATGGAAGCCAAAGAAAAACGGGCGGAAGCTGTAAATCAAATTATTGATGAAATTGCGAACAGGGGTAGAAGATTTTTTTATACAGAAGGTTACGGTAGTTCATATTTCTTCTTTGAGGGATATAAAAGAAAACGGTTGTGGTTTTGGGATAATTACACAGGAAAAGTAAATCCTTATCCTTCTAATTATCACGTGGATAACGGTATTTCAGAAGGTGGAACACTTTGGGCGTTAGTACACGACTTTAGAGAATATATTCTCACAGGGAGATATGCTAACGGAAATAACGGTTATGGTGGCTTGTATTGCCCGCATTGGGGTTATCCAGAAGAAGATATGAAGGTAATAAGAAAAACGGCTTTAAAAGTAGGATTTTTGAAAGGGCATTGATTCGCATTTCGAATAAAATCACGATTACTTTAATTCAAACCAAAGGAGGTAATCACATGAAACTATACCTAACAGATGAAGATTACGAGATTGCTGTTAAAAACGGAATTAACCGCAAACTGGCATATGATAGATTTTATAACCGTGGCTGGGACGCTGAAGATGCAATTAGTAAGCCAAAAGGTAATCAAGGGATATTGAAAAAGATACAAAAAGAAGCACTTGAGAACGGTATTGAGCTAAATATTGGAGCAATCGCAAACCGAAGAAGGTTGAGATGGAGTCATGAAAAAATAGTCACTACTCCATTGCACGGTACAAGGAACACGAATAAAGAATACCTAAAACGAGCAATTGAAAACGGCATTAGCCAAGATACATTTTACGGTCGATTGCGTTTGGGATGGAGTAGAGAACGAGCGTGTACGGATCCTGTAAATATGGAGTTTAGTAAAAATAAGAAATTGGGGTGATGGGATGACTCCGCGTTGGATGGTAGAGCGAGATTATAAAAATAGTAATCATGAAATGTTGCAGATAGTAGAAGTATACGCCATCGGAGAAAATAAAGAACTTGTTAAGAAAGAGAATAAACTGTGGTCGCATAAAAGAAATTTACTTTTAATCGAAAAATAAGGGGTGAACCATCATCAAATGGCTAAATGATAAAATCAATACAATCTGGTTAGAGATTGATTATGAGTTAATGAGTTTATATGATGCCATGCAGCTAGATGATACACCTAGAATGGAAAAAGCAAAGGGAAAG
>RWZE01000067.1_pt1 | contig 33734 bp, 27 predicted proteins | sample 2187721 | NCBI WGS metagenome assembly RWZE01 (sample SAMN10531867, study PRJNA481165) | viral metagenome | isolation source: viral particles purified by filtration and ultracentrifugation from about... | host: Nasonia giraulti 16.2 | place: USA:Tennessee | collected 2011-04-01
GATAACAACCCACATCCTACGACAGAGTTACAATTTAACTCCCCGTTTGAGTTACTGATAGCTGTTTTGCTTTCCGCTCAAGCGACTGATGTGAGCGTCAATAAAGCAACGGCAAAACTATACCCCGTCGCGAATACCCCCGAAGCCATAATGGCTCTCGGCGTCGATGGTATTAAAGAATATATTAAAACTATCGGGTTATTTAATACCAAAGCAGAAAGCGTATATAAAACCTGTAAGATTTTAGTCGAAAAGCACTACAGCCAAGTACCCGAAGATAGAGATGCACTCGAAGCCTTGCCCGGCGTAGGCCGTAAAACAGCAAATGTTGTGCTTAACACCGCGTTCGGTTGGCCAACTATTGCGGTTGATACTCATATTTTTCGGGTATGTAATCGCACTAATTTTGCACCGGGGAAAAATGTCGTTGAAGTCGAAGAGAAACTACTCAAGGTTGTTCCTGCAGAGTTTAAAGTCGATTGCCATCATTGGTTTATTTTACATGGCCGTTATACCTGTATTGCACGCAAACCTCGTTGCGGCTCCTGTATTATTGAAGATTTATGTGAATTTAAAGAAAAAATATACCCTGAAGATTAACTTAGTTATGGCTCTATTTGGTTATAGGAAAAACAGTCTGTTAGCGACTAATCTTGTTTGTAACGCATTTTTTCCTTGCTCTAAGACTTTGTCTTACGTAACAATAGAGCCAAACTCAACCTCAATTAAACGGTAAGTATGTTTCAAAACAACCCACTGCTCGCGCAACTTAAACAGACGTTACATGCCCAGACCCCACGCGTTGAAGGGCTGGTAAAAAGCACAGAAAAAGGTTTTGGCTTTCTCGAAGTTGATGGCCAAAAAAGTTACTTTATTCCACCTCCACAAATGAAAAAAGTAATGCACGGTGACCGTGTAATTGCCAGTGTTCATACAGATAAAGACCGTGAATTTGCTGAACCGGAAGAGCTTGTTGAGCCTTTTTTAGATAGGTTTGTTGGGAAAATTCAGAAAAAAGAAAATGATAATCGCTTATTTGTCATTCCCGACCATCCTTCACTCAAAGATATGATTTCCTGCCGTCCCATTAACGGCCTTACCCACGAATTTAAGCAAGATGATTGGGTTGTTGCCCACATGCGCCGTCACCCTTTAAAAGGTGATAAAGGCTTTTATGCAGAAATTACCGAATACATTACTGAGGGTGATGACCATTTTGCACCTTGGTGGGTAACGTTACGGCGTCACCAATTAGACCGTGACGAACCGCAAATGGTTGATAGTGAACGTGACGATCAAGGCATTGAACGGACTGACTTAACCCATTTGCATTTCGTTACTATTGATAGCGCAAGCACTGAGGATATGGATGACGCCCTGTATGTTGAAAAAACAGCAGATGGCGATTTAAAACTTTTCATCGCCATTGCCGACCCTACAAGCTATATCCACGAAGGGAGTGAACTTGATAAACTGGCATTAGCGCGCTCTTATACCAACTATTTGCCCGGTTTCAATATCCCGATGCTGCCGCGTAAATTATCTGATGACCTGTGCTCCTTACGCCCAAATTTACGTCGCCCTGCTTTAGTTTGTACAACGTTAATTAAATCAGATGGTAGTATCGATAATAATATTGAGTTTTTCAGTGCTTGGGTTGAATCAAAAACAAAACTGGTTTATGAGGAAGTCTCTGATTGGCTTGAAAATGTAGGTACTTGGCAACCAGCAAATGATACAGATAAACAGCAAATCGAACTACTCAAAGAAATGGCTGATAAACGGTTACAATGGCGTGAAAATAATGCTTTAGTCTTTAAAGACCGCCCAGATTATCGTTTCGTGCTAGATGATAAAGGAAATGTAGTAGATATCGTTTCTGAACGTCGTCGCAGCTCAAATCGTATTGTTGAAGAAGCAATGATCACCGCTAACCTCTGCGCAGCTGCTGTATTAAAAGAAAAATTAGGTTTTGGCGTATTCAACGTGCATATGGGGTTTGAACCTCTGCAAATTGAACAGGTTGTCCAAACACTCAAAGACCATGGTATTGAAACAACTGCTGAGTCTTTGCTATCCCTAGAAGGTTTCCGCCAACTACGTCGTCAGTTAGATGCACAACCAACCCAATTCCTTGATAGCCGCATCCGTCGTTACCAAACCTTTGCAGAGGTTAAAGCGGACCCCGGTCCACACTTTGGTTTAGGTTTTGATGCATATGCCACATGGACTTCCCCAATCCGGAAATATACCGATATTGTTAACCATCGGCTATTAAAGTCCATCATTGCAGGCAAACCTTCACCTGATAAACCCTCAGAGGAACTATCAATAAAACTAGCCGAACGCCGTCGTGCCAACCGCATGGCGGAACGTGATGTTGGGGACTGGTTATATTCTCGATACTTAAAACCATTTGCAGGGACTGACACAAAGTTCCCAGCAGAAATCATTGATATCACCCGTGGCGGTATACGAGTTCGGTTAGTGGATAATGGCGCAGTCGCATTTGTTCCTGCACCGTTTATTCATAGTGTACGTGATGAAATCCAATGTAGCCAAGAAACCGGGGCTGTACTCATTAAAGGTGAACAAGCCTATCAATTGAACGATATTATTAACGTTACTATCGCAGAAGTTCGTATGGAAACACGTAATATTGTTGCACGCCCAGCAGAATAACTATTCTTGTGCTAATATTTAAAGACCATAAGTTAATGCTTATGGTCTTTTCTTTGTCTAACAATCCGTCATTTGGTTAAAGTTCGCATTAAACGTTAAATTTCGCTGTCCTTGCAAAACATTTTCCTGATTATTCTTATTCGTAATTGTACGTATCATGGTATTTTATGATTTGTCTAATACGCACTAAGGGTTATAAAAATGAAAATAGTCAGCAAACGTATTTTATCATTCATGGTGATCGCCACTGTCGCTATTAGTGTCAGTGCGTGTTCCAACATGTCTAAGCGTGATAAAAACACAGCAATTGGTGCAGGTGTAGGTGCTGTTGGTGGTGCTGTCCTAACGGGAGGAAGTTCATTAGGTACCGTAGGTGGTGCTGCTATTGGTGGGATTATCGGTCATCAGGTTGGCAAATAAGGCACTACTGACTACACACTTTGCCCGCACTTTCATTCACGCTCCTTAGTTTTTAAATAGCGCTCTTTACGAGCGCTATTTTATGGTTTTAGCCACCCGCTAATTTAACTTGAAAACCTTTGGCTTCGAGGTGTTGTTTTATCACATCGCGCTTATCACCTTGAATTTCGATATTACCCTCTTTTACTGCACCACCACAGCCGCATTTTTTTTTAAGTTCTGCAGCCAGTTTATTTAGTTCAGTATCGTCAAGATCAGTTCCAGTGATCACACAAACCCCTTTCCCTTTACGTCCAGAAGTCTCACGGCGTATCCTTACCACTCCATCACCTTTAGGCCTTTCGATTTGTGGTTTTTCTTCTGCTATACGCCCTACATCTGTACTGTAGACCAATCGGCTGTTATGTTCACTCATACTAAACCTTTAATAGATTGATTGATTTGCTGTAAGGTCAATGCGGGGTTTTCACTACGCGTTATAGGCCGGCCAATAACCATATAATCTACCCCTGCTTTTATTGCATCTTGTGGCGTCATAATACGACGCTGATCACCAACCTCACTCCCAGCAGGACGGATGCCTGGGGTGACTAATTTAAAGTCAGAGCCGCATAATGTTTTCAGTCGTTGTGCTTCATGGGCGGAACAAACCACACCATCAAGACCACATTCTTTAGTGAGCAAAGCCAATCGTTCTGCATGTATAGCAGGAGGTACGTTAATACCCACACCCACTAAGTCAGACTCATCCATACTGGTTAACACGGTCACAGCCGTCAACAACGGTGCCTCTTTCTCATAGACCTCAAGTGCTTGGCGGGCAGCTTCCATCATTCGAGCACCGCCACCAGCATGAACATTTACCATCCATACCCCCATTTCTGCAGCAGCCGCTACAGCACGAGCAACGGTATTCGGAATATCATGGAATTTTAAATCTAAAAAAACATCAAAACCACGCTCATGGAGCGATTTAACAAATTGAGGACCATTAAAAGTGAACATTTCTTTGCCTACTTTTAAGCGGCAATCACGAGGATCTAAGCGCTCAACAAACGCCAAAGCTGCGTTAGCATCTTCATAATCAAGTGCCACAATGATTGGCGAATATGTCTGGTTCTCAGTTGAGGAAATCATTTCTTAGCCTTTAAAAAGTCATATTTATTTGAAAAAAGTGACGCTGTCACTGCCCATCTAACCCGCGAATTGGTTTTATTGTGTCCCAAGAGCGACAAGATGGGCAATGCCAATATAATGAGTGCGAAGTGAAACCGCATTTATGGCAGCGATAATCCGGTTTTGTGCGAATTTGTTCCCCGACCATTTTACGTAATAAGATCAAGCTTTCTTTTGCTCGACCTTCTTCAGCTTCTTGTAAATGGTAGTCCATTAAGCGATAGAATAAGCGCATGGTTGGGTGACGTTGAATTTGGTCATTAATGTAACTCGCCGCAGCTTCATGATTTTGTTGTTCAACGATAATATCTGCAAGATAGAGTTCGGCAATTGCACCTGAATTACCCGCAACACATTGACGAAGGTAATTCTCCCATTCATTAGATTGCCCTGTATGTTGATAACAGTCATAAAGTAAAGGAAGAGTATCTGCAACAAGTTCTCTATCTTGTTCATAGACCTGTTTTAGCACATTAATTGCTTTATCATAATTACCTTGCTCAATAAATAACCGCCCTTTCATTATTGAGACACGAGCACAGTTTTTATCCGCTTGTTCTGCTTTATTTAATAATGTAAGGGCATCGTCAAGGTCATCACTGGCTAATTGTTGAGTCGCTAACTCACAGTAAAAATGTGCAATCTGTTCACGTAATTCATTATGACCTAACTTTACCAATTTACCGGCGGCCTCAATGGCATTTGTCCAATCACTCGTTAATTGATAAATATTTAAAAGCGATTGTAATGCACTGAGTTTGAAATCCACCTCATCAGTGAGTTGTTGGAACATGCTTTCAGCACGGTCATAAACCCCCGCCGCCATATAATCACGACCAAGTTGCTGAGTTGCCAAAAGACGCTGTTCAAAAGATAACGCCGCACTTTCCACCAGCGATTGGTGAATACGAATGGCGCGTTCAACTTCCCCGCGTGAACGAAATAAATTACCGAGAGTAAGGTGGGCTTCAAAAGCGGAGCTATCTTCATTTTTTAGCATATCGAGGAATAAATCGACAGCTTTATCTTGTTGATTAGATAATAGAAAGTTCACGCCTGTCACATAATCACGTGACAAGCGATTCGCATGTTGTTGCTTATCTTGTTGAGCACTTCTGCGCCCCATGTACCAACCATAAGCAGCAGCGACTGGTAGCAGCAGAAACAGCAACTCGAACATACAGGATTATTCCTTGTTCTGAGCCGTCACTAATGAGGTTGAGTCAGAAATATTACTTTCTCCAGCACCTAATTGTGATTCTAAACGTCTAATTTTACGACGTGCATTTTTTAGACTAACTACCATGCGCAGATAGAATACCGCACACACCAACCAGCCTAGCACAAAACCGACACCAAAAAGTGATGCAAGCAGGGTCGATAATGAGAAATCCCCTTTTGCAATCAGGTAGTTAAATGTAATAACCTGATCATTGCTTGAACCTAGCGTAATCGAAATAATAAAAAATGCGACAGCTAGTAATAAAATCAGAAAGTATTTCACATTTTTTCCCGTTATCAGTTCTTATTCATTCAATAATATCTACCTGATAAGGTAGCATTTCCAGCGCATTCAGACAAAGTAATTTATTTTATACAACGCTTAATTCAACCTAAAAATACCCTATCTCTCACTGCTTGCTGAAAGATTAGTCTGCTTTGCTTCTAAACCAACGAAATTGCAATACCCCGTACCCTAATATTGCAAAGCTAGCGCTGATGACTACTGAAGCAATAATGTCAATTGGCCAGTGCATTCCTAATAGCATACGACTAAATGCGATACCTTCCGCCCAAACAGCGAGGCCTATCGCTAATATATACAGACGTTGCTGCCAAAAAAGAGCAATCAGCAATAAAGCCCAACCAGCAGCAAATAACATGTGCCCTGATGGAAATGAATACCCTGTTTCAGCTTGCCAATGCTTACGTTGCCATTTAGCAACAGTGTTATCCTGCTTAACAGTATTTTTAACTAATGCTGCCCGCTCAGATCTTTTTAAATCATAAAATTCGGCTGTTGGAATATGATGTTCAGTTGCTAACCAGGCCACATAAGGCCGTGGCTCTTTAAACGAATTTTTTAGCAGGGTTTTTACCCCTTGTTGAAGTAAGATCACACTAATAACAACCAGTAAAACTTTTAGCAGATGCGTTTTCTCTGTACGAAACGCGAAAATGACAGCCCCGACAAATAATAAAGAAGTCAAAATGCTGTATGGAGCGCCAGCAGAATTAGTTAACCATAGTAACCATTTACAGACGCCTGATTGGTTTTCTGGTGACCAATGCCAGCCCGCCATAATCATTAACATGGGTGGAATAATCAACAACAGCGCAAAAGCACAAACGACCAAAATAGTTTTTCTCATTTAATGCATTCCATAAGTATAAATCTAACTAAATCAATAAATATTACATTCACCCATTATTAACTCTGTTATAGTAATACACCATTGGTAGTGTGCAAAGAAAACCAACCTCTATATGCTAAACGTCATATATCGTCGATACATTATACTCACTGTACTTTATATCGATAAACGTTATTAATTAAGCAAGAGTTACTTTAACTAATGAATGAAAATATGCAGCTAAAACGTGTTGCCGAGGCAAAGCTACCCACACCTTTCGGTGAATTCTTAATGGTAGGTTTTGAAGAAATAGCAACTGGTCGTGATCATGTAGCGTTAATTTTTGGCGATATCTCTGGAAATGAGCCGGTACTTAGCCGGATCCATTCCGAATGTTTAACAGGAGATGCGCTATTTAGTCTACGCTGCGATTGTGGTTTTCAATTAGAAGCCGCGCTTTCTCAGATTAGTAAAGAAGGCCGAGGGGTATTACTTTACCATCGTCAAGAAGGACGAAATATTGGCTTACTAAATAAAATCCGTGCTTATGCTTTACAAGATCAAGGTCTTGATACCGTTGAGGCTAATATCAAATTAGGCTTTAAAGCTGACGAACGTGATTTTACCTTATGTTCTGATATGTATAAATTACTCGGTATTAACGAAGTCCGTTTATTGACCAACAACCCACAAAAAATCGAAAAGATGCGTGACGCGGGTATTAACGTTATTGAACGTGTACCACTTATTGTTGGGCGCAACCCTAGTAATGAGCATTACTTGGATGTAAAAGCACAAAAAATGGGTCATATGTTGTTTAAGCACCAATAGCCCCCTCACAGGAAGAGCGTCATGCTCTTCCTTATAATACCTTTTTAAATTTTAACCAAATATAACAACCCTGATGGTTGCATTTATTAACTGCTATATTCACTTTCTTTCTATAAGGTTTATACTGTTAGCAATATTATTACCTTGATAAATACGCTTAATCATTTAAGTTTATTTTTCAAACAACAAGGAGATATTGTGAACAACCTGCCAACCATTCAACGCATGAGAAGACTGCGTAAAACAGAAAAGCTCCGCACTTTATTCCAAGAAACTCAGTTAACTATTAATGACTTATGTCTACCTATTTTCGTTGAAGAAGAACTTGATGATTATATGCCGATTGCCAGTATGCCCGGCGTGATGCGTATTCCTGAAAAACGTCTTGCTTATGAAATTGAGCGGATTGCCAATGCAGGTATTAAATCTGTGATGACTTTTGGTGTTTCTCATCACCTTGATGATAATGGTAGCGATGCATGGCAAGAAAATGGCCTTGTTGCGCGAATGTCCCGAATTTGTAAAGAAACGGTACCTGAGATGATTGTTATGTCAGACACCTGTTTCTGTGAATATACCTCACATGGTCACTGTGGTGTGATGCATGGCCATATTGTTGATAATGATGCAACTATCCATAACTTAGGGTTACAAGCTGTTGCAGCTGCACGGGCTGGTGCTGATTTTATAGCTCCATCCGCAGCAATGGATGGTCAGGTAGCTGCTATTCGTCAAGCTCTTGATGCCGCCGGCTTTACGGATACAGCAATTATGTCTTACTCAACAAAGTTTGCTTCCGCATTATATGGCCCTTTTCGTGACGCCGCGGGTTCTTGCTTAAAAGGTGATAGAAAAACCTACCAAATGAACCCAATGAATCGCCGTGAAGCGTTACATGAGTCATTAATTGATGAGCGTGAAGGTGCTGATGCATTAATGATTAAGCCTGCAGGAGCGTATTTAGATATCATCCGTGACTTGCGTGAACAAACCCAATTACCGATTGGGGCTTACCAAGTAAGTGGGGAATACGCTCAAATTAAATTTGCAGCTCAAGCGGGAGCAATTGATGAAACTCGCGTGGCACTCGAAACGTTAGGTTCTATTAAACGTGCAGGAGCTGACTTAATTTTTAGTTACTTCGCCCTGCAATTAGCCGAAGACAAGGCGTTATAATTTTCATCAGTCTATAGATGGCAACAAGGTTATTTGTTGCCATCTATACCCTATTTATATTTAGGTCCTACCCAATTAATGACTAACGAGAATACTGTTGTAGCCCCTTTTGTTGCTCTTAATTACTTGTAATGCTTGTTTCTAATCCAGCAAGCTGATTTTGATACATATCTTTTGTGTTATTCTGCTTATCTAACTCAGTTTGCAATTTATTTAAGCTAGTTGTACATGAATTCATTTTTTCCTGTACGTAATTTTGCACTGAAACATTCAATTCTTTACTATAATTCTGGATTTTATTTTCATGTTCTGTACTGAGTTCATTCTTTTTGTTTTGTAATTCTTGGATTTTATCTAATGCTACAAAATATTGTTGTACGTTTTCCGTAAAATTGCGACCCTCGAGATTTGGAACCTTGGTTTTTCCTGAAAACTCTTTGTGTCCGTCCTTTAACTCGAAACCAAATTTTTTCATCGCAAAGGAATCACTGGTTAGATAGCTTTTCCATGTAGTCTTTATCTCCCCGAAAAAACCACTATTCTCTACCTTAAAAATTTCTCCCTTTATCGCCTTATCTAATGAATCTCCTATATCTGGAATTTTTTTAACCAGCTCGTTTCTTTTAGTTAGTGATTTATTTTTGTTATTTTCAATAGCCGTATCAAGTTGCTTAATGCCTTTATTATAGTTTTCAATTGCCGTTGCTATTTTTTCAGTAACTAGCCCTTGATGATCCTCAGCCAGTAAAGAAACAACATCAGGTGTTTTAAGAAATTCAATTTCTAATTTCTTCTTATTTATTTTTTCTTCAGTCTTGATAATGTCATTTTTAATTCCGTTAAGTTCATTCTTTGTATTATTATATTTTTCTATTAAATTCGATTTTTTTGTTTCTAATGTGCATTTCTCTTTTGCACCTATTGATGCTAAAAGCGTTGTTTTGACAAAATTTAATTTTGTACTCTTCTCTTGATACATGCCTGAGTTCTGTGATTTAAGTTTTTCGATAAGTTTATCTATGCGGGACTCAAACATCTTCGTCCCGTCACTCATCAGTCTATTAAATTCGGAGCTATTAGTGCTATCCTTACTATTAGTGATGTTTGCAATATTACCGACTAACTTATTCAGTTCATTGAGCGGTTTTTTTGATACCTTACTTGACACCTCTAATTTATTGAGTGCGTTAATAAAACGCTGGGGTTGGCTTATCGTTGCCATAATATTATGTTCCTTTATTAAGTAAATGATATTTTTACAGATGTATTGCATCCTCAAGAATATTTACCTAACAAACATGAGACAATTCACTTATTTTGAAAAATTATTATTTCTTCGGAATATATCAGAATGACAATATGGAAGCCTCTTATAATGCCACATACAGCAACACTGTATATAAACACAGTATTGCCGTTTTTGGTCATTTTAGAAGAATAAATAAACAGAAAAAGCCCAAAACACTTTCAATCGATTATTTTTCAAGCTGTAACTCTAGCTGTTTCGATAACCCTTGTGCATATCTCTGCGCTTCTTCTGGTGTTAACAAGCCCGCAATCAATAAATCCGGTTTCCCTGAGGACGTTTCTGCGACCACTCCCCAATACTCGACCTCAAAGGTAATACTCTTAGGGTCTTGATCAGGCATTGGTAAAATATCAAAATAATCTTTTAATGGAGCAATGGTGATAGCGGTATAATCTGCATTTAAACCGAGTGGAAATTCTTTATCCGCGTACAAACGTAAGTCATGCACTTCCGTTTCTGGTGTTCTCATAACGATAGAATATAAATTAGGGATATGCTCTAAAATGTCACGAACCTCTTCATTTGCCCCATCAAAATGAGAAGTCGTCAATAAAATGTCTGCTGCCCATAATGCCCCTTTATAGAAATCGGTTTCATTGATATCTGCCATATTTATTTCCTTTATAGTGTTTTCGATAAGTTCAATCACTGTATGGTTGATGCAGAAGCGATTACATTTATATTATTTTCAACAAAGAAACTGATTTATAGCGAACTACACCCTATTCTTAAGCAATAATGATAATCGTGTTCCCCTTTAATTGGTCATCTATTTATTACCATAGCCCAGAATCGAAACGAAAAAATTGAGAAAGAACAAGATTAATAAACAAGATAATATATTTAAAAAAAAACGTCTGCTGGGCGAACCATGCAGACGTTATTGCAGTAAAAGTTAGTGTAACATTTGTCTTATTACATAATGTAAAATACCGCCATGACGGTAATAATCCATTTCTGTCGAGGTATCAATACGACAGCGCATGGTAACGTCCTTTACCTCACCATTGCCGTAAGTAATTTTAACGACAATGTCTTGCCCTGGCACAAGTGACTGTAGACCATTAACATCAATACGCTCATCACCTTTTAACCCTAGTGTTTTACGGGACTCGCCATCTTTAAACTCTAAAGGAACAACCCCCATTCCAATTAAGTTAGAGCGATGAATACGCTCATACGACTCAGCAATCACAACCCTAACACCTAACAAATTGGTCCCTTTAGCTGCCCAGTCACGGCTAGAACCCGAACCATACTCTTTACCCGCAATGATAGCCAATGGACGTTTGTCTTGTTGATATAACATCGCTGCATCATAAATCGCCATTTGCTGCCCTGTTGGGATATGCAATGTGTAGCCACCCTCAACCCCTGGCACCATTTCATTACGAATACGAATGTTTGCAAATGTCCCTCTCATCATCACCTCATGGTTACCACGACGTGACCCGTAAGAGTTAAAATCCGCAACCGCAACACCATGCTCTTGCAAATAACGTCCTGCAGGGCTCTCTTTTTTGATGTTACCCGCAGGTGAAATATGATCTGTTGTAACTGAATCGCCAAGGATAGCTAAAATATTTGCACCATGAATATCTTTGATTGGTGCGGGTTGAACTGACATCCCTTCAAAAAAGGGCGGATGGCGAATATAGGTTGAATCCGCCTGCCAATGGTAGGTTGATGAACTTGCAACTTCTAATGCACGCCAAGCCTCATCACCGTCAAATACCGCATTGTATTCTTTACGGAACATATCCGTTTTAACTTGCTGCACTGCCTGAGCAATTTCAACACTAGAAGGCCAAATATCTTTCAGATAGACATCATTGCCCTGCTTATCTACACCTAGTGGCTCATTCTTCAAGTTAATATTCATATTCCCCGCTAATGCATACGCGACTACCAAAGGCGGTGATGCTAGCCAGTTAGTTTTCACTAATGGATGAATACGCCCCTCAAAGTTACGGTTACCTGACAGCACCGCCCCAACAGTTAAGTCTGTTTGCTTAATCGCATCTTCTATCGGTTCTGGTAATGGCCCTGAATTACCAATACAAGTCGTACAACCATAACCGACAAGGTTAAAACCTAATTTATCAAGATAAGGGGTTAAGCCCGCGACGGCCAGATAGTCAGTAACAACTTTAGAACCTGGTGCTAATGAGGTTTTCACCCAAGGCTGGCGCATTAACCCTTTTTCAACCGCTTTTTTCGCTAGTAACCCTGCGGCCATTAATACGCTTGGATTAGATGTATTAGTACATGATGTGATTGCGGCAATCACAACCGCCCCATCTGTGAGTTCAAAAGTCTTATTTTGATATTTCACTGTCGGTTGTGCATTTTTTTCTTTCTTATTAACTTCTAATTCAACTGCACCGCGAAAAGCTTTAGGGACTTGGCTTAGCTCAACTCTGTCTTGTGGACGTTTAGGCCCAGCAAGGCTAGATTCAACTGTCGACATATCAAGTTCTAGCGTACTGGTGAAAATTGGTTCATCACCAACGTGACGCCATAAGCCTTGCTCTTTACTATATGCTTCCACCAGCGCGACTTCATCATCGCTACGGCCGGTTAACCGCATATATGACAATGTAATGTCATCAATAGGGAAAAAACCACATGTTGCCCCGTACTCCGGTGACATATTCGCAATGGTCGCTCTATCCGCTAACGGCAAATCGGCTAACCCATCACCATAAAATTCAACAAATTTACCGACAACACCATGTTTACGTAGCATTTGTGTTACCGTCAGCACTAGGTCTGTCGCGGTGATCCCTTCGGATAATTTCCCTGTTAATTTAAAGCCCACGACATCAGGGATCAGCATCGAAACTGGCTGACCTAACATAGCAGCTTCTGCTTCAATCCCACCCACACCCCAGCCAAGTACACCTAGCCCGTTGATCATCGTAGTATGGGAGTCAGTTCCTACTAAGGTATCAGGATAAGCGTATAACTGACCGTCAATTTGTTCGTACCAAACCGCTTTACCTAAATATTCTAAGTTAACTTGGTGGCAGATCCCCGTACCTGGTGGAACCACTCGGAATCGATTAAAAGCCTTTTGGCCCCAACGCAAAAATAGATAACGTTCATGATTACGTTTCATTTCAATTTCGACGTTTTCACCAAATGCAGATTGTGTGGCAAATTCATCCACCATAACAGAGTGGTCAATGACTAAATCTACCGGAGATAATGGATTTACTTGTTCAACATTCCCCCCAAGAGACTTAACGGCTTCACGCATCGCCGCAAGGTCAACAACTGCGGGAACACCCGTAAAGTCTTGCATGAGTACACGAGCAGGTCGGTAAGCAATTTCCCTGTCTGCGTGCCCCTTTTTTTGCCAATCAATAATCGCTTGTAAGTCTTGTTCTACCACCGAGGTTCCATCAATATGACGCAGTAGATTCTCAAGTAGGACTTTTAAAGATTTAGGTAACTTAGAACCGTCACCAAGTTTTTTAGCAGCACGTGCTAAGCTGAAGTAATGATACTGCTTGTTTCCAACAGTGAGCATGGAAGCACTGTCTGATTTTAGGCTCAACGACATAACTCCTCCTTGGTTTTTATAACTATAACGATAGGTATTAGCTACCGCCCTTATTTTTTGTTAACCAATTGTAATCATAGTTGCTTTAGAAATTTGATTTATAGATTTTGTGCCAAATTTTGAATTCCTATCTATTTATCATAGGAAATTTAAGTTAAGAAGGGAAATTGATACATTGAAAATATGTGGTCAGTGAACAGTTGCGTAGGTAAAATAAAGTGACTAGCCTTCTTGAATAGCAAATTGTAGCTAGGTAGATAGCGCTATTAGTAACCATCGCCCTAGCTACAACAAAGAATTAAATAATCGGCAACTTCATATCTTTAAAGAATTCTTCGATATCCTCATTATGCCTTAATGCGACTGCTTTATCGACGACATCACGCGTTAAGTGAGGTGCAAAACGCCAAATAAAATCATACATATAGCTACGAAGAAATGTGGTTCGTTTAAAACCAATTTTTGTTGTGCTATAGCTAAATTTATCGCGCATATCAATAACAACTAAATCACTGTCACTAATTGGGTCAACAGCCATACTGGCAATAATTCCGATCCCTAGACCTAACCTTACATAAGTTTTAATAACGTCTGCATCCGTAGCAGTAAAAATAATTTTTGGTTCTATGCCGACTTTTTGAAATGCAACATCGAGCTCTGAACGCCCTGTAAAGCCATGGGTGTAAGTCACAATTTGGTATTGGGCTATATCCTCAATAGTGACATTTTTTTTCGCGGCTAATGGATGGTCTTTTTGTACCACAACACAACGGTTCCAGTGGTAACACGGCAACATTATTAAGTCACTATACAAATGCAATGCTTCCGTCGCGATAGCAAAATCACTATTCCCCTTACAAACTTCCTCTGCAATTTGTGTCGGTGAGCCTTGTTGCATATGCAAAGAAACATGGGGATAACGCTCTATAAAACCTTTGATTACCGGCGGTAATGCATAACGTGCTTGAGTATGTGTGGTTGCAATACTCAAACTCCCTCTATCAGGATAGGTATGTTCCCCTGCCACCGACCGGATTGCCTCTATCTTAGACAATACCTCACGAGAAATACGTATAACTTCTTCCCCTGCTGGGGTTACGTGAGTTAAGTGTTTACCACTGCGGGCAAAAATTTGAATCCCTAACTCATCTTCAAGCATCCTTACTTGCTTACTGATCCCTGGCTGTGAAGTAAAAAGCCCCTCCGCAGTCGAGGAGACATTTAAGTCATGGTTAACGACCTCAACAATATAACGTAATTGCTGCAATTTCATATTTCAGTCTACCTCTTGCTTAATTATGTGGCTTTCACTATAGCTAAATAATATTAGTTATAACCAAAAGATATATATAACCAATTTGATATAACTAATATAACATTATTCAAACAAGAATAAACAGTATGATGATAAAATTTCATCTATACCTTACTTCTATCATTAGGGTCGTAAGAAATTGCAAAGACGGGTTAATTTAATTTCATAATGTGATTCAATAGATAAAATCAAACTGGAAAGATTTCCACTGCATTACCAATATTAATGAGTAATAGTGAAAATCAATATTCTCAACGAAGAGAGGTTGCTACATGCGTATAAATATTTTGGCTTTAATTATTGGTATGTCTACTATTTCTTTTGCCCCCCATTTGCTGGCAAAAGAAGTCTCTTATGGGCAACAAAAGATTGTCCTATCTGATTCAATCAACCCAGGGAATGACTTTTACCGCTATGTAAATGAGGATTGGATAAGCAAAGCCAAAATTCCAACAGGTATGCCACGTATAAACTCTTTTGTTGACTTGTATTTGAACACCGAAAAACAGACCCAATCTATTATTGATGAGTTACAAAAAATACCAGAAAACTCATTGAGTCATAATCAACGTAATATTCGTAATTTATATCTCAGCTACCTTAATGAGGAAGCCATCGAAAAATCAGGTCTCAGCCCAATACAACATGACTTAGACGCCATCAAAAAAGCTAAAGATCATAATGAAATAAGTGCGTTAATGACTCAGCCTGACTATAAATCACTGATTTCCTATTGGGTCGATTTAGATGCAAAGGCTCCTGATACTTACGTGTTATATCTTGGTCAAGGCGGGTTAGGGTTGCCTAATCGAAATTATTACCTTGAGGATACCCCTCAAATGAAAGATATTCGCCAAAGTTATATTGCTTATATCGGGACAATGTTGAAGTTAGCAGGTGAAACAGGTGTTGAGCAAAAAGCACAGAAGATTTTTGACTTAGAAAAGTCTCTTGCCACCGTTCATTGGAGCCCTGAGGCACGCCGTGATACTCTAAAAAATTACCATGCGATGTCCCTTGATGAAATGAAAAAATATACCCAAGGTTTTGATTGGGGTGCATTTATTAGCAGTAGAAAATTAACGGATAAACAACTTGAAAAAGTCATTGTGGAAACAGACAGCGCTGTTGAACAAACAGCAAAAATTTTCGCAGATACGCCTATTTCAACATTAAAAGACTATTTAACTTTTCAATATATTAGTGAGCATGCTCGCTATTTAAATAAAACCGTTGCTGATGCCCAGTTTGATTTTTACTCAAAAAAACTCAATGGCGTAGAGAAACAAAGAACTCGCCAAGAACGCGCACTACAAACAGTTAATTCCCTACAAGGTGAGCCATTGGGTCAAATTTATGTCGAAAAATACTTTGATCCACAATCCAAAGAAAAAATTAAAGATCTCGTCAGTTATGTCAGGGGAACATTTAATGAGCGCCTGAAGGATAATGACTGGATGGATGACACCACTCGCCAAGAAGCATTAAAAAAACTAGAACAATTCACAGTAAAAGTCGGCTACCCTGACCAATGGAATGACTTTAGTACAATCAACTTAAACCCAAATACCCTCTTAGATAATTACAAACAGGTTCTAGCATGGTCATACGATGACATGATCAGCAAAATTGGCCAACCAGTGCGTAAATGGGAATGGGGCATGACACCGCAAACGGTTAATGCCTATTTTAACCCTGTACAAAATGAGATAGTGTTCCCTGCTGCAATTTTACAAGCGCCATTCTTTGACCCAAATGTTGACCCTGCTTATAACTATGGTGCCATCGGGGCAGTTATTGGTCATGAGATGGGCCATGGCTTTGATGACCAAGGCAGCTTATATGATGGTACTGGCCAGTTACGCAATTGGTGGAGCGATAGCGCAAAAGAGCATTTTAAACAAAAAACTGAGAAGCTTGTTGAACAATATAATGGTTTTGCTGTTGACGATTTAAATGTTAATGGGCAACTCACATTAGGCGAAAATATTGGCGACCTTGGCGGGCTCAATATTGCCTTAAGTGCTTATAAACAATTCGTTAAAGAAAATTACCCGAATGGAGAAGCCCCTATTATTGATGGAACAACAGGGTTACAACGTTTCTTTATTGCTTGGGCGCGTACATGGCAAGAACTGTCAAATAAAGAGTCTGAACGTAACAAAATTATGACAGACCCACATAGCCCTAACCAGTTCCGTGCAAATGGCGTGGTACGAAATATTGATGATTGGTACCAAACTTTCGGTGTTGATAAAGATAGTGCGCTGTATTTAGCGCCAGAACAACGTATTCGTATTTGGTAATACAAAAATAAGGTTCGGGATACTACCCGAGCCTTATTTTTCTAACCTTCATCTAAACCGAAAACAAGGTTCTATCTTTTCACTAAAATACGCTAAATAATTCGAGTTGTGACTAGCGAGCAAATGCTGTAAGCCCTAAGAGCATAACAAAAAGTATGTGATTAGGGTTAACAACCGTAGCCAACAACGCCACAGCTCGAAATATAACGAATATTATTTAATAACGCCGCAAGCCATCCTCGCCCCGCCGCCACCTAAAGCTTCAGGGTTGTCAGAATAGTTATCACCACCAACATGCACCATGAGAGCTCTTTCTTGGACATCTTTCAGTGATTTTAAGCGTGGTGCTAATACCGCATAGTTTGCATTGCCTTGGCTATCAGCAACTAAACCGGGTAAGTCACCTAAGTGGCCGCTATTATCGTATGGGCCTTTATGAACCCCGGTTTTTGCAGGGTCTAGATGACCACCAGCTTTTAATGCAGGGACAGATTTGCCATCTTTGTCTGCGGGTTCACAACTTGGGTTTTCATGGACGTGGAAGCCATGAACTCCCGCTTGCAAGCCAGCTAATTTAGGAGTAAACAGTAATCCGTATTCTGTTTCTGTGATAACAACCTCACCTATTGCTTTACCATCGCCAGTCGGCGTTGCCTCTTTTAATACTACGGTAGATTGAGCCGCATACGCAGTGCCCGCAGTAAATAATGCAGCCAGTAAACACATTTTTAACTTCATTTTGCCTCCGGTGGATAACGTTTATCTATCATTCCATCGACTTACCTTAATACATTCATAAGATAAGAATTGTACTGTTTTAATCATCATTATTAATGACAATATCTAAGTTAGCACAAATCTGTTATCGCTTTGGTGCTGTATTTGAGTTTAGTTAATAATTGGTGGTTATATCACAATAGTGCCATTCAATAAGGCCAAAGTTCGGTATTCACCTCTAAATAACAAAGCCAGTCATTTCTGACTGGCTTTGATTTTTTAACGAAAAAGTAACCTGTTACTTTTCTTTGACGACCCATTTACCATCAACATAAAAAGCACTCCAACCCGTTGCTTTTCCGTTCTTTTCGGAAGAAACATACTGCTGTTTAGTCTTACGACTAAAACGCACAACAGTTGGATTACCTTCACCATCTTCAGCAGGCGCTTCTGCTAAATAGGCTAATTTTTCAGGCAGACGGTCTTTAAAGCGTTGTAGCTCAGCCACTAGAGGCGCACGAGTTTCCCTAGATTTAGGGAAAGTATTCGCGGCAAGGAATACCCCAGCTGCGCCATCACGCAATACAAAGTAGGCATCTGATTTTTCACACGGCAATTCCGGTAGTGGCACTGGATCTTCTTTCGGCGGTGCAACTTCACCACTTCTTAAAATTTTACGTGTGTTTTTACACTCTTCATTGGTGCAGCCCATGTATTTACCAAAACGCCCCATTTTCAGGTGCATTTCAGAACCACATTTGTCACACTCAATAACTGGGCCATCATAGCCTTTAATACGGAACTCACCTTCTTCGATTTCATAACCTTCACACGCAGGGTTATTACCGCACACATGTAATTTACGCTGGTTATCAATCAAATAGCTATCCATCGCAGTGCCACATTTCGGGCAACGACGCTTAGCTCTTAGCGCGTTAGTTTCCGCATCATCCCCTTCAAGCACGTTAAGAACTTCATCTTCAGGGATTAAATTGATCGTTTTCTTACAACGCTCTTTCGGTGGTAGTGCATAACCGCTACAACCAAGGAATACCCCTGTTGACGCTGTGCGGATGCCCATATGCCGCTCACAATCAGGACAGGTTATTGATGTAATAACCATCGGATTAGTGCGCATTCCCCCTTCTTCTGGATCTTTTTCAGCAACATCGAGTTGCGTACTAAAGTCAGAGAAAAACTCATCGAGAACCGCTTTCCATTCCGCCTCATGATTAGCAACATGGTCGAGCTGATTTTCCATACGTGCGGTAAAATCGTAGTTCATCAAATCGTTGAAGTTTTCTTCTAAACGATCAGTAACAATTTCACCCATTTTTTCCGCGTAAAAACGGCGATTTTCTACTTTAACATAACCCCTATCTTGAATAGTCGAGATTATGGCTGCATAGGTAGAAGGACGACCAATTCCCCGTTTTTCTAATTCTTTAACTAATGATGCCTCACTAAAACGCGCTGGTGGCTTGGTGAAGTGCTGGCTAGGCAATAATTCGATTAATGATAATTCCGTGCCTACTTGGATAGGTGGCAACGTTTTATCTTCATCGTTTTTGCGCAGCGCAGGCATCACTTTCGTCCAACCATCAAAACGTAACGTACGCCCTTTGGCTTTCAGTTCAAACTCTCCCGCTTTCACTGTTAAGGTCGTAGAGTCATATTTCGCAGGCGTCATTTGACATGCAACAAATTGGTTCCAAATTAATTGGTACAATCTTTTGGCGTCATTTTCCATATCTTTTAGTGAATCAGGTAACACATCAACACTAGAAGGACGGATAGCTTCGTGCGCTTCTTGAGAATTATCTTTGCTGCTATATACGTTGGCATCTTTAGGCAGGTATTTCGCGCCAAAGTTGTCATTAATATAGCCACGAACCATATCTAATGCATCTTGACTCAAGTTAGTTGAGTCGGTACGCATATAGGTGATGTAACCAGCTTCATACAGGCGCTGTGCCATCATCATGGTTTTCTTCACCCCAAAGCCTAAGCGCGTACTCGCTGCTTGCTGCAAGGTTGAAGTAATATAAGGCGCACTCGGTTTACTCGAGGTTGGACGGTCTTCGCGGTCAATAACCTCAAAGCGTGCTTTTTCAAGCAATTTTACCGCCGCTGTAGTTTGCGCTTTATTAACAGGCTTGAACGATTTACCAGATTGCGACGTAACTTCCATGCGTAAATTTGCAATGTCTTTATCCGCTAAATCAGCGTGTAATTCCCAATATTCTTCAGGAACAAACGCTTTAATTTCCCTTTCACGCTCAACAATCAGTTTCACTGCGACTGATTGAACACGACCGGCAGATAAGCCACGAGCCACTTTTTTCCACAAAAGTGGTGAGACCATATAACCCACAACACGGTCCATGAAACGACGAGCCTGCTGCGCATTAACCCTATCAATATTTAATTCACCAGGGCTATCAAAAGCTTGTGTGATGGCATTCTTTGTAATTTCATTAAACACAACTCGACTAAAACGAGATTCATCACCACCTATCACCTCACGCAGATGCCATGCGATAGCTTCCCCTTCACGGTCCAAGTCCGTTGCTAGGTAGATATGATCAGCATCTTCTGCCAGTGATTTCAGTTCAGAAACAACTTTTTCCTTGCCTGGCAGAATTTGATAATTCGCTTCCCAACCATGGTAAGGATCAATCCCCATACGCTTGACTAACGCATCACGAGGATCTTTTTTAACTTTCTTTGTTTTGTCGGTAGATGAGCCTGTACTCTTTTGTGAGCCGGTTTGTGAACCAGAGCCGCTTTTCGGCAGATCACGAATGTGGCCAACGCTGCTTTTCACAACGTAGCCACTGCCAAGATACTTATTGATCGTTTTGGCCTTTGCCGGGGACTCCACTATAACAAGAGCTTTACCCATATTTACCTTTACCTAAATATCAACAATGGCGCATTTCTACATTAAAATGCGCAAAATGAGAATCTCTTTTTTATATTGCGACACAATCACAATATATCAATAATTTTTTAAACAATTATTTGTGCTGAAACAAAACTTATAAACTCAGTCACGTTATTCTAAAAGAACACAAAGTCTTCTAGTTCACTGATTTTAACCAAATAAATGTGTTTAGCTGTCATTGAAAAACACACACTCTACCTGATAAAATGCTAGAAGCAACCAATTATTTTTTCAAGGAAGCCATGTTATGCAAGATAATCTACCAATCATTACAAAAGAAGAGTTACTTGAAAAAGCTAATGATATCATAAAGAAACATGATGACTATATTCATGGCATGTTTGTCAACGCTGTTGAGCAACATCGGGGTACTTTTGTGTTTAAAGGGGAATTTTTTCTAGATGAAAATAATATTCCCACATTAAAAAGTACGGCTGCTTTTAATATGTACAAACACCTAGCTCATGTTCTATCTGAACAATACCAACTAAGTAATAACAATTAGTTAACTATTAAGCTATTTAATAAAAATTACCGGCGATTAAGGCCGGTAATTAATTTTAGGACTAAAATGATTTATTTACGAGGTTACAGTTAAAATTATAATAATGGCTTTTGGCCTCGTTGCCACCAGCGGAGTAACAATTTATCAACACTATTTGCCGCACTCCCCATAAATTTATCCATCATTTTTTTGTTTAATACATAACGAATACTCACCACTTCTTTGGTGTCTATAGCGTTAATAATGACATCATCACTCACACCAATTTTATCAACCAAGCCCTTATCTATGGCTTGTGAACCATACCAATACTCACCAGTAGCCACAGATGCTATGTCTAAGGTAGGTCGATTTTGATGTACAAACTGCTTAAATAATTCATGAGTTGAATTTAAGTCTTCCACAAATTTCTTACGCCCCTGCTCCGTATTTTCACCAAGCATGGTTAGCGTTCGTTTATATTCACCTGCAGTGTGCAACTCAACATCTACATCGTGTTTTTTGAGTAAACGGTGAATATTAGGTATTTGTGCAACAACACCAATTGACCCAATGATAGAAAATGGTGCAGCAATAATTTTGTCAGCAATACAGGCCATCATATAGCCACCACTTGCAGCAACCTTATCAACAGCAATGGTCAGTGAAATATTTTTTTCTTTTAGCCTTAATAATTGCGAGGCAGCTAAACCATAACCATGCACCATCCCACCAGGGCTTTCTAACCTTAACAAAACTTCATCTTGCTGGTCAGCAACGGCAAGGATTGCACTGATTTCTTCTCGTAAAGAAGAAACTTCTCTCGCATCCATACTACCTTTAAAGTCTAAGACATATAAACACGGTTTTTTAACGCCTGTTTGCCCCAGTTTTGCCCCAGTTTTCTCACTTTTTGATTTAACTTTCTGCTGTTTTTTAAATGCTTTCAGCCAGACCTTATGTTCTGATTCATTCATTTTTACTTGCTGCATTTGGCGCTGGCGTTCACGATAGCTTTCACCTAAATCAGTGATTTTTAATGCCCCTTTTGTACCTTGACGACGCATACCAACACCAAACACAAAAACAGCTAGCAAAACAACAGCCACAAGGATTGTTATGACTTTTGCTAAAAATAACCCATACAAAGAGAAATACTCCACAACTTGATCCTTCTGATATTTATCTTCAATACAAAAATAATCTCACGATTGTCAGTAAACAACCAGAAAAAAACAGTCATTAACACAATATAATTAGTAGATATCTGTGTTAGATTAGCCAATAATCGTAATCAATGCGATGATAAGAATACATGTTAAACATAATGATAGGAAAGAATATGCTCCTATATCAACCTCGACAAGACCTACTGAAAGGAAAAACCATACTCGTAACTGGTGCCGGTGATGGTATTGGTCGCGAAGCCGCTCTCACTTACGCACGTTTTGGTGCATCCTTAATCCTAGTTGGTAGAACACAGCACAAATTAGAAACCGTTAGCGACGAAATCGCCGCTTTATCTGGGAAGAAATCCCCTTGCTATGTATTAGATTTACTCACTGCTACTATCGATGACTGCCATGCATTGGCTGCAAAAATTTCTGATACAAAACCCTATTTAGATGGTGTTTTACATAACGCAGGGATGCTCGGTGTGGTTGCTCCAATCACTGAGCAGCCGACTGACCTTTGGCATGATGTCATGCAAATTAATGTCAATGCTACCTTTATGTTAACCCAAGCATTACTTCCTCTGCTACTTCGCGCACCTAATGCCTCATTAGTCTTTACTAGCTCAAGTGTTGGTAAACAAGGGCGTGCTGGCTGGGGTGCTTATGCCGTATCAAAATTTGCGACTGAAGGTTTAATGCAAGTTTTAGCAGAAGAATATAAACAAAGTAATCTTCGTGTAAACTGTATTAATCCTGGAGGAACAAGAACTAGCATGCGTGCAAGTGCTTTCCCAGAAGAAAACCCTCTTAAACTGAAAACCCCTGCTGATATTATGCCTATTTATATTTATTTAATGGGTGATGATAGCCTCCGTAAAACAGGGGAAAGTTATGATGCACAACCAGGTCGTAAGGCTGGTGCAGCGGAGTAATAATTTATGTCTCAAAGCCGACACGAAGAACGTCAACAACGTTTGAAAGACAAGGTGGATGCGCGCATTGAAGCGGCGCAAATTGAACGTGGAATATTAATTATTTTCACAGGGAACGGTAAAGGTAAAACGACCGCTGCTTTTGGTACTGTTTGCCGCGCAATTGGGCATGGTAAAAAAGCGGGTGTCATACAATTTATCAAAGGTAGTTGGGATAATGGCGAACGCGAGCTATTAGAACCACAAGGCGTACCTTTTTACGTGATGTCCACTGGGTTTACATGGGAAACCCAAAATAAAGAAACAGACACCCTTGCCTGCCTTGAGACATGGCAACATGCCAAACAATTACTCAGTGACCCACAATACGATTTGGTGGTTCTAGACGAGCTAACTTATATGGTGAGCTACCACTACCTTGATCTAAATGAAGTCACCCAAGCACTACAAAGCCGCCCAGAAAACCAGTCAGTTATTATCACTGGCAGGGCTTGTCATCGCTTTTTGTTAGAATTGGCTGATACAGTAACTGAAATGCGGCCTATCAAACATGCGTTTGATGCAGGGATTAAAGCACAAAAAGGAATTGACTGGTAATTTGTAATATTTAAATGGTCATAGTCCAATCATTTTTTGGGCTATGCCCCCTGCAATCTAGCCACCCCTTATTGACACCCATAATAAGAGTGCAAAATAATAATAAACTTATAAAGTTTTTCATTTATTGTTAACTTGCATTGTTGTTTTCCCTAAAATAATTACATTTCAGACTTATCATTAAATAATAATGTTTTATAGCATAAGTTAAGAATATAAAAATTATTAATGCAGCCGACTTAATTTAACCTATCAATTCCAATTGATTAAGTATAATTGCCTGAGTAAAAATACCATGCATTACAGAAATAGAGTAATTATAACAAATTGAAAATTAAGAGTTTTGGTTGAAGTTAATAGATCATCATCTATATTTATGCGGTTTTAGTTATTTATTGAAAAACAATAAACAATATATTCACGTTAATATTATTAATTTTATTAAAATCAATATACCTGCATAATTAAACAGCCAGAAAGGATTGTTAGTTTAATTAAAACTTACCTATTTTAAGGGATATATATGCAGAATATTTTAAACCATAATTTCAATATTCCCACATTGAAATTTAAGCCACTCTTTTTATGCGTTTCCATGGTTGTCGGTTCAACAACAGTAGCCCAAGCTGAGATTGTCTCAACGAATGGTGCAGGTATATTAAATCAAGGTAATGGCCCTACCGTTGTTTATATTAATAAACCAAGCCAAGGCGGGGTCTCTCATAATGTGTATAGTAAATTTGATGTTGACCAAAAAGGCGTTATTTTAAATAACAATGGAGGAAACTCTAATACCATTCTTGGTGGCAAAATCGGTAGTAATGGTAATGTTGCTGGTGGTAATAGAGCTAAAGTGATTTTAAATGAAGTAAATTCTAATACAGCAACCACCCTAAACGGAATGATTGAAGTAGCCGGAGGGAAAGCACAAGTTATCGTTGCAAACGCTTCAGGTATCACCTGTAATAACTGTGGTTTTATCAATACCAATCACGCGACTCTGACGACAGGCAAAGTCAACTTAGCCAGTGATGGTTCTATTGCTAACTATAATGTACAACAAGGTAAAATCGCAATTAACGGCAGTTTTAACGCTAATTCTCCAACGGATATCATTGCTCGTTCCGTAGCGATTAATGGTATTGTTGATGCCCAGCGTCTCAACGTTGTTGCAGGTAATAATCAAGTCAATGCCTCTGGTGAAGTTATTGGTTCAACGACGGCTATTGGTACTAAACCTAGCGTCGGCATCGATATTTCCGCTATGGGTGGCATGTATGCAAATAAAATCTCATTGATTGCCACTGAAAGCGGAGTGGGTGTTGCTAATGCGGGGGATATTGGTACCCATAATGGTGCTATCACGATTGATAGCGCAGGTAGCGTCAATAATACTAACGCAAGGGTCAATGCCGCTAAAGATTTAAACATTAAAGCAACAGCTGTAACGAATAACGGCCATCTGGTTGGTAATAAAAACGTCAATATCACCGTTGCAGGTACGGGTACCATCAATAATGATCAGGGCGAAATCACATCTTACAACAATGATATTAATTTAACGACATTGGGGCGATTAAGCAATAATGGAGGAGCAATCACCGCATTACAAAATATAAATTCAACGTCTGATACTTTGATTAACGATAATGGCTCATTCAATACCTCAAAAGGTGATATGAATATCCATTCCATGAATATTATCTATAATCGAGATAATCAAGGTAACCCTAATGACCCATCTAAAGGGTTCAATTCTGCTCGTGATATCAATATCAGTGCAGTGCGTGTTGTAAATCAAAACTCCAATATCACTGCAGGTAGAGATGCCGTTATCAATTCACAATCATCAATTGAAAACTTAGCGGATAGCAAAATCATCGCCCAACGCCGTGCGGAGATCAGTACCATGTCTTTGACTCAAGCTAACTCCGAGATAAAGACAGTTAATGGTCGTATGGATATTGATGCATCTGTATCATTAAGCAATGATGCATCATCAAAAATAGACAGTGGTCGGTTAATGAATATCAATGCTAACCAGATCAATAACTCTGGCGCTATTGTTTCAAATAATGGTCAAATGGCTATTAATTCGAATATATTAAATAATCGCTCAGGTTATATTAAAGGAAATAATCTAACCATTAAGGCATTTAATATTGATAACCAGGCTGGATTAATCCATACAGAAAACAATTTAAACATCGAAACCAGTCATCTGAATAATAACAATAGTGCTGACTTTAAACAGGCTAATGCTAAGTTTGGCTTGGTGGATCAGAACGGTGGTCTGCAAACCAATAATGGTACTGTAAAAATTCAAGGGGATACTCTCTACAATATTAATGGTTCTATTGCTGCAAATGTGAATAATATTTCGGCTTCACGTAATGATGTTGATGTTAAGCTTAAATCAACACTTAACAATAATTATGGGAAGATCTTAGGCGCTAATAACCAAAAACTTGATGTGGGTTCATTAGAAAATTACTCAGGAAGCATTGATGCAGGTAGAAACCTGACAATTGATTCAAAAAATCGAGTCAACAATCAATATGGTACTTTGAGTTCTTCAAATACAACTAAGGTCACAAGCCCTATCGTTACTAATAGCACAACAGGTACCATCACAGGTAATCGAGTCGTTATCGATTCTATTGTAACCAACTAATTTACTTAAGTTATAAGAAAGGAGACGATAAACGTCTCCTTTTTCATTAATTGTCGTTCAGAATTAATATTCTGAGTTAATCACCACTTCCTCACCAAAACGCCCTGCTTTCGGCAATGGCTGATAAGAGGAATTTGCCGCTCTTAAAATACGGATACCACGAATACCTAATTCATGAGCTGCTGCAATATCTGCATCTGCATCACCATAATAAATAGTCAGCTTATGGTCATGCATCCAGCTTACTTTATTATTTTGACCAGGTTCATCACCTGCAAAAATAACTTTCTGCATTTTATCTTCAGGAATAGCTAAACCTTCTTGAACATATTGAGTGACGGTTTCAGTTTTTGTTTTAGTACGGCCAGTAATGAAATAAACAGTATCTCCACGGTCTAAGTGCATTTTGACTAAGTCAATACCCACCTGTTTTGGCATACTAAACTTATCCCATTCATTGTTCATTTTTTCCCAAAACTGTTGGTTTTTTAGATAGCTAAAATCATTTGGTGAAAACTCTAATTTACCACGATAAAAACCAGGGCTCGAAAATAACACTGTATCATCAATATCAAAACCAACCGCCATTGGGGCTTTGCCTTCTAAGCTTTGTTTGATTTGCTCAATGGAAACCCAATGAATAGGCTGCTGTTGCGCTAATTCAACGACTGTCACACCAGGGCTGACTGTTTCTGGCATTGGTATTTTTGCCTGAGAAGTTGCAGTAAAACTTAATGCCAAAGCAACCGCGCTCAGAGTTAGTGTTATTTTTTTCATTTCTTATCCTTATTCAAGGTTTATCCGCTTAAAAACCATTCTTTATTCATCTGGATAAACTGTCTAGCTAACGTGTAAGTAAAATGTTTAACTGCTTATTTTTCTATTACTATCAATAAATAATGCAGAAATTATGTGAGGGACATCTCACATGAGAGGTAATACTAAGTTTTTTAATTACATTAAAATGAGACACATATCTCATAAATGTTATCTATTCTTGATGGGTTTAATAATAATGTGAGCTAGACCATTAATTTAATAATTGATGGTCTTATGACGAAGTTAGTTCAATAAGTGATAAAACTTAATATTTCTTTAAAGTAGTGCTAACTGTAACCTTCTACACACTTAACAAAATTATTTTTGCAAATAAAAAAGCGCATCGGTATCCCTTAGCGCTTTTCTTTAATAATGAAATAATGATTATTACGAAATTAGATACGTGTACGACGCTTCGCTGTCGGCCTTGATGATTGACGCTTAGCTGCAGGGCGTGCTGTAACTTGTGTATGGCGTTTCACCGCACGACGAATTTGGTTCGCTTTAATTCGGCGTTGGTCTCGTTCAACAGCAACCTTACTTTCTGTTTCAGGTGCTAGTTCAACCAATTCGCGAAGATAATTGGTTTGTTGTAAACCAAGCTCTGTCCACCCGCCACGAGGAAGCCCTTTTGGTAAATCAATGTCGCCATAACGAACACGGATCAAACGGCTAACTTGAACACCGACTGATTCCCAAAGACGTCGAACTTCACGGTTACGCCCTTCTGTTAACGTCACGTTATACCATTGGTTCATCCCTTCACCACCGCGATATGAAACCGTTTTAAAAGAAGCAGGACCATCTTCTAATTGCACGCCAGTGGTTAATTGGCGAATTTTAGCATCGTTAATTTCACCAAAAACACGTACCGCGTACTCACGTTCGACTTCACGGCTTGGGTGCATTAACCGATTTGCTAATTCACCATCTGTCGTAAATAATAATAACCCACTCGTATTGACGTCCAAACGGCCAACGGCAATCCACCTAGCCCCTGTTAACTTCGGTAAACGATTAAAAACAGTAGGACGGCCTTCAGGATCATGGCGAGTACATAATTCACCTTCTGGCTTATAATACGCCATAACACGGCAAATCTCTTTCTCAGGCTCTTTAATCGCTAATAAACGGCCATCTAAACGGATTTTTGTTGCTGCTGTAACTTCTACTCGGTCACCTAATGTTGCAATTTTACCATCAACACTAATACGACCTGCCTGCAGGAACGTTTCGATTTCACGACGGGAACCATGCCCAGAACGGGCAAGGATTTTTTGTAATTTTTCAGTTTTTTGCGGTTTAGCGCTCATGTAACCCTCTACTGTCGCCTTCACAGGCGTCAAATGACTTTTGGGAGTGATATGTTTACCCTCTCCAAAAAGTATTGAATTTGTAAACCCGCGTATTATACACAGGTTTATCTTGAAGCCCTATTACTTATCAGAATATCGCACTTTCAATACATTTTCATATAATTAGCTATATAAACACAGTGTTTTATTAGCTAAACATTACTCAAAAGGCGATGGGTCTCCAGTACCGACCCGAGCAACTACTGGCGTGTCATCCGTAAAATCAATGACTGTTGTTGGTTTTTGCCCGATGTAACCACCGTGGATCACTAAATCGACCTGTTTATCCAATAAATCCCTAATTTCCTCAGGATCAGATTGAGTAAAATCATCACCAGGCATGATTAAACTGGTCGACATTAACGGCTCTCCCACCGCTTCAAGTAGATCCCTTGCAATAGGATTAGAAGGCACTCGTAAACCAATTGTTTTACGTTTTTCATTCATTAAACGGCGCGGGACTTCTTTGGTTGCACGTAAAATAAACGTATAATTACCGGGTGTATTATTTTTAATTAAACGAAATACCGTATTATCAACATGGGCATAATTGGATAATTCAGAAAGGTCACGGCACATTAGTGTGAAATTATGATTGGTATCGAGTTGGCGGATACGGCAAATGCGTTGCAATGCATCTTTTTCTTCTAAACGACAACCTATTGCATAACCTGAGTCTGTCGGATAAACAACAACACCACCTTTATTTAGGATTTCAACGCTTTGGCTAATTAACCGCGTCTGAGGGTTGTCCGGATGGATATAAAAAAACTGGCTCATACATACCTCTACTTTTCGTAGTATCGACAGCATCACCCGGCAAAATACCTATAAAATGGTACTATCTATTTAATCAATTAAATGATTTATGTGAAATAAATCATTATCCATACTGGTTATTTTACACCGCATTGTTAATACATCAAAGTATTAGGTGTTTTTTACTCAGCCCACTGCGCCCAAACGGCCTGTTCATCATCAGGTAACCATAAATTGCGCCCCAGTTCTATCCAAGAACATGGTCGATGAAAATCGGAACCAACTGAGGTTCGTAGCTCAGCAACTTTTGCAAGCTCAGCTAAATACTGCTTTTCATTTGGAGGTTGTTGGCAATGGGAAACTTCCATAGCATCACCATTACATTGCTTAAAATAAGCAATAAGGCGTTTCAACCACTTATTTGATAGTTGATATTTAGATGGGTGCGCTAAAACAGCGACCCCACCTGCGGCGTGAATGGCTTCGATAGATTCGTGAATAGAGCACCACTTTGCAGGAACATACCCTGTTTTGCCTTTTGATAAATAACGTTTAAATACATTGTTAATCGTTTTTTCTTTACCAATTTTAACAATATATTGTGCAAAATGCGCACGAGTCACTTGCCCACCGGCAGAAATATTTCGTGCATTTTTCCATGCATCGTCAATGCCAGCTTTTTGCAAACGACGCCCCATCTCTATTCCACGTTCTAATCGACGAGCTGATTGTTCTTCCAGCAATTTAATCATTGCGGGGTGCTCCGTAGAAAAGTTTAGCCCCACAATATGTATTTCTATATTTTCCCAAAGAGTGGATATTTCTACGCCGTTGATAAGTTCAATTGGCCTATCATTTTCAGCCAAATAACGTCTCGCTTGCAATACACCATCGCAAGTATCATGGTCTGTGATAGCCAAAATATTTACGCCCATGGTTATCGCACGTTCAATTAACGCTTCAGGGGTTAGCTCCCCATCCGAAGCAATCGTATGACTATGTAAATCATAACGAGTCAATAATGACGTTGCTGCTTGCGGCATGGTGGTATCTTCTCCAATTTCCATTAACAACTATTTTCCTAATAAATTAACAAAGTGCTTGACACTAAAGACATGATCCAGTTAACTAGTACGCAAGATGGCTTAGCGCCAATAATTAATCAGTTTATCCAGTGAGGCATATCATGACTTTATTTAACCTAACAAATCGTTGGTGGCGTGACTTCCCAAATTGGGCGGAAGCCGCACGCGCATAGTTATTGTATGTCTCAGTGCCGAACCCGCCTTTCTACGGCGGGTTTTTTAATGTCTAAAATTAGCGTAAGGCAACAAAATGAACAAACAAAACACCACATTAGCACATTTTAAGTATCTGGATAGCCCAATTAACTATCAGCCAGACCCAACATTATTATTTAATCACCTGTGTCAGCAGGTTCCATCCACGATGTTATTAGAATCTGCCGAGGTTAATAACAAAGCGAATTTACAAAGTTTGCTGATTGTTAATAGTGCGCTACGTATACGCGCATTTGCTCAACGTGTTGAAATAGAAGCTTTAACACCTAATGGCCAATCCCTATTACCAAAGCTATTAGCTGAGCTTAATGGACGAATAGCTCATCACGACCTTAGTGACAATCTATTAACGGTATCATTTAACCAACCGAAACAAGATCTGGATGAAGATAATCGCCTTAAAGCCCCTTCTAGCTTGGATGTTTTAAGAGCGCTACCGACAATTGCTCAAACTTATTCGACTAAACCTGAAACACTATTTGTTGGTGGTCTGTTCGCATACGATTTAGTTGCAGGATTTGAAGATTTACCTGAGGTTAAGAGCGTTAATCAATGCCCCGACTATTGTTTTTTTGTCGCCGAACATTATTTAGTGATCGACCATCAAAATCAGGCTGCACGGATCAAAAGCTGTATTTTTTCTGATAATCAACAGAATATAGAAACCGTAAAACAAAGACATGAACAAATTATCGTTTCATGCCGCCCTTTTTTACCTGAGCTTCCCCTTGAGTCGGCGCCCAATTTTACCGTGACAGTAAATAAAAGCGACCAAGAGTATGGTGCAATCGTTACGTCTTTAAAAGAAGCTATTTACCGTGGTGATATTTTCCAGGTTGTCCCCTCACGTAAATTTACCATGCCTTGTGCACACCCATTGATTTCATATCAAAAACTGAAGTTGCAAAACCCAAGCCCATATATGTTTTACATGCAAGATCAAGATTTCACCCTATTTGGTGCTTCACCAGAAAGCGCACTGAAATATGCCACCCAAACCCGCAAAGTGGAAATTTACCCAATCGCTGGAACGCGTCCTCGTGGGCGTAATGCGCAGGGAGATTTAGACCTCGATTTAGATAGCCGTATTGAACTCTCAATGCGCTCAGATGAAAAAGAATTAGCAGAGCACATCATGCTAGTAGACCTTGCTCGTAACGATTTAGCGCGTATTTGTGAAGCTGGCAGCCGTTATGTAGCTAATTTAACTAAAGTTGACCGCTATTCCTTTGTTATGCATTTGGTTTCTCACGTTGTAGGAACATTACGCCAAGACTTAGATATTTTTCATGCTTATCAAGCTTGTATGAATATGGGCACCCTTACTGGGGCACCAAAAGTAAAAGCCATGCAGTTAATTGCCCAAAATGAACAGGAACGACGCGGCTCATACGGCGGTGCCGTTGGTTATTTCCAAGGAAATGGTGATTTTGATACTTGCATTGTTATTCGCTCCGCCTATGTCGAAAATGGAATTGCAACGGTACAAGCTGGCGGAGGCGTTGTATTGGATTCTTCACCACAAGCTGAAGCAGATGAAACCCGTAATAAAGCACGAGCGGTGATCCGCGCAATTGCCCAAGCACACCAAGTAAAGGAGTTATTTTAATGGCGAATATTTTACTGCTCGATAATGTAGATTCCTTTACTTATAACTTGGTAGACCAGCTACGCTCTGGCGGACATCAAGTGGTTATTTACCGTAATACCGTCAGCGCATCGCATATTCTGTCAGTATTAAACAATATGGATTCCCCTATTTTAGTTCTGTCTCCTGGGCCTGGGAAACCAAGCGCGGCGGGCTCAATGCCAGAAGTCTTACAGCAGGTAAAAGGCAAAATTCCAGTTATTGGTATTTGTTTAGGACACCAAGCTATTGTTGAAGCTTATGGTGGGACTGTTTCTGCTGCTGGTGAAATATTACATGGTAAATCCTCTATCGCAACTCACGATGAACTCGCCATGTTTGCTAATCTTGAAAACCCAATTTCTGTAGCCCGTTACCATTCATTAGTTGGTAGCCAAATCCCTAGCAGCCTGACAATTTGTGCGCAATCAAATGGCATGGTTATGGCAGTCCGCAATGATAGTGACCGAGTCTGTGGGTTCCAATTCCACCCTGAATCTATTTTAACAACCACAGGCAAACAGTTGTTAGAAAATACCGTGGCATGGGCTCTTTCTACACCCAATGAAAATACCACCACTCATTCGCACTAACGGGATACTAAAGAGCCAATTATGCAAAATATTTATGACAAATTATTTAAAGCACAACCACTGACTCAACAAGAAAGCCAGTTTTTATTTAACGCTATTATCCAAGGTGAGTTAACTGAGCCCCAATTAGCTGCGGTGTTGATCAGTATGAAAATGCGTGGTGAGCAGCCTCAAGAAATTGCAGGTGCTGCACTGGCTTGCTTAGAAAATGCACAGCCATTCCCTCGCCCTAATTATACATTCAGTGATATTGTTGGTACTGGTGGTGATGGGGCTAATAGTATCAATATTTCGACGGCCAGTGCCTTTGTCGCCGCAGAATGCGGTATTAAAGTCGCTAAGCATGGTAATCGTAGCGTATCAAGCCGCTCCGGTTCTTCTGACCTACTCGCCGCATTTGGTATTGCTCTTGATCTAAGTGCTCAAAGTGCGCGCGATGCACTAGATGAGCTTGGCGTCTGTTTTTTATTTGCACCACAATATCACAGCGGTTTTCGCCATGCGGCCCCGGTACGTACACAACTTAAAACACGCACTTTATTTAATGTACTCGGTCCGTTGATTAACCCAGCTCGCCCACCAATCGCACTTATTGGCGTCTATCAAGAAACACTAGT
>RWZE01000068.1_pt1 | contig 33067 bp, 42 predicted proteins | sample 2187721 | NCBI WGS metagenome assembly RWZE01 (sample SAMN10531867, study PRJNA481165) | viral metagenome | isolation source: viral particles purified by filtration and ultracentrifugation from about... | host: Nasonia giraulti 16.2 | place: USA:Tennessee | collected 2011-04-01
TTTGTAAGAGATCGATATGATGCATATCGTGGTGGTGGTGTGGAAGTTAACGAGTATAAAGAGACGTTGGCCATTGAAGATTGCAACTTACACGTAGCTAAAACATTTGCATTTGGTAAGCCGCGCGATAATAATGCTTCACTTGTTTATAACTTAGATGTTGAGTCGACAAATTCAGGTGGCGATTCGGGAAACTAAATGACCCTGTAATTAATAATGTAGAGCCAACTCAAGATGGCGCTACTATCGAATTAGAATAAGGAGGGCTTTCATGTTTAAAATTTACAAAGGTGAATCTGTAGTCGCAGAAGGCGAAAGTCCTCTATCGATTACAGGGCTTGATCCAAATACACAAATAGAAAAAGGCGAATATCAAGCAGTACGAGTAGAAGATGACAGGGAGTCCGAAAGAGTGGACATCCCTGCATTTAAAACACTGCCTATTGCAGTGACTGGTGTGACACTGTCTCCAAAGACATCAAGCGCAGAAGCGGGAACGGCAGGAGAACGTCAATTAACAGCTACAGTAGCCCCAGGTGGTGCAACTAATAAATCTGTTACTTATGCAATTGCACCTACAACAAGCGGATTATCTGTTAGTAATACAGGTTTAATTGAGTGGACAGCTGCAGTTGGTGCAGGAGAATACACAACTACAGTAACAACTACTGATGGATCATTTACAGATACTCATGTACTCACGTTAACGGATCCGGAACCTGAGCCTGAACCAGATACGGACCCTGAAGAAGGTGATTGATAAATGATCGCTGAAGAAATATTAAACGAATTTAAAGAACGAATGCATTTAGGAGACTTTGAGGATGATAATCTAAAAAGTATATTAACTGCATCGTATGAGGACTTGAAAGAAACATGTGGTGATTATGATTTATCTGACGAGACGTTCAAAGAATTAGTCTTTGAGCGTTCTCGTTATGTGTATAATGATGCCTTAGAATATTTCGAGGAAAACTTTTTAACAAGGATTAATACATTGTCCATGCGTAAAGTTTTAGGTGATCAAGATGAAACAGAATAAATACAATCCTAATTTTCATAGTGGTTTATTTAGAAATCGAATATCAATCGTTGAGATGGTTGATGTTTCGGATGAATACGGGAATCAAATTGAGGAGCCTAGAGAAGTGACTAAAGCATGGGCAATGCTTTGAAAGGTTCGGAATATTTAAAGGCGGCTGCAGTTCGCGCTGAAAAAATATATCGGTTTATCATTCATTACACACCAGGCATCACTAACAAGATGGTTGTTAAGTATAATAATCGGACATTCGATATTATTGAACCACCGACTAATGATGACGAGATGGATCGCACCTTAGCTATCATCGCCAAAGAAAGGTCGTGATGGTGTTGGTTAAGACTAGCATTGATAATTTAGCGAATGAAATTACAAGCGCCATTAAAGAATACACCCAAGAAGTTGAAGAAGGACTTGAAAAGGCTAAAGAAGAAAATGCGAAAGATGGTGCCAAAAAACTTAAAGTTACTAGTCCTAAAAAGACCGGTAAGTACGGTAAAGGATGGCGCGCTAAAAAAATAGGTAACGCATGGGTAGTTTATAATGCTACAGACTATCAACTAACGCATTTACTTGAAAAGGGATTTGCAAAGGTTGGTGGTGGTCGTGTGGCAGGTAGACCACACATTGCCCCAGTTGAACAAGAAGTGATAGTTGGATATGAAAAACAGTTAGAAAAAGTTATTAGAGGTGGGTGATAAAAGGATGACACTAATTGAATTAAAGAACTTATTAGATGCTACTGGTTATCCAGTGGCTTATTCGCATTTCAATAAACCTGTTGAACCGCCTTTTATCGCTTATCTAGTAACTTACTCACCACATTTTCATGCTGATAATAAAACTTATCACAAGATCGATTCAGTAGATATTGAATTATATACAAACAAAAAGGACTTACAAGCTGAACAAGTTCTTGAAAATCTACTTGATGAAAATGAACTACCTTATGATCCATACGAGGAATATATAGAATCAGAAAAAGTATTCAAAAAAACATATGAAGTGAGGTTATATTAAATGAATGAAAAGAATGAATTTTTATTGCCACTTAACATACAGCACTTTGCTAACAAGGTACAATTTGGTTTAAAAAATGTGCATTATGCACCTTATGAGGAAGTGGATGGGATTGTTACTTATGATGAACCAATAAAAATCCCTGGAGCAGTATCGCTAACGTTAACACCACGTGGGGAATTAGCAGAGTTTTACGCAGATAATATGATTTATTATTCAGCAGCAGCTAATGATGGTTATGATGGAACATTATCAATCGCTTTAATCCCTGAGCAATTCGCTATTGATGCACTTGGCGAGGAAAAGGATGAAGATGATGGAGTATTGACAGAAAGAGCAGATGCAAGGCAGAAAGACTTTGCTCTTATGTTTGAATTTGAAGGAGATGTAAAAGCGGTACGTCACGTACTTTATAAGTGCTCTGCAAATCGTCCTACAATTACCGGGGAAACAACAACTAATACCAGAGAGCCACAACCAAATGAATTAACATTTATTTCATCTGCTAGACCTTCCGATTATGCAGTTAAGACAAAAACAACAGCAGATACGTCCACGGAAGTTTATGAAACTTGGTATGATGAAGTTTATGAAAAGGTGACTCCCTAACGAATCTCCAGAAGAAAATGGAGGTGGAGAAGAAGAGGAGGAACAAGATGATGGAAACTACAATTAATATTGGTGATGAAAAAGTAAGATTAAAAGCTAATGCCATTACAGCTATACATTACAAAAATCAATTTAAGTCAGATATCTTAAAAGATACTTTAAATGCTATTGGCGGAGTTGAAGCAATCTTAAAGCTCCAATCATTAGAAGGGTCAGAAGATTACGAAAAGCTTCAACTTTTATTAGATGAAATTGATACAGTATTAATCTATCAATTTGTTTGGTCATGGGCAAAAACCGCTGATAGAAACATAGAACCTTTTTACGAATGGATATCAATTGTAGATATGCCACCAGTTACTGAATTGTTGTTAGAAGATGGATTTGTTGATTTGTTAGTAGGTAATGTATATAGAAAAAAGTAAGTGAGACTCCTGTTGATAGTACGGTCGATAATGACGACATACTGACAACAGAGTCTTTTTTTATGACTTGTAAAATGGTTGGTCTGACACTAGAAGATCTGGAAATGATGACGATCGGTGAGTGCTTAGATTACGTAGAAAACTATGTAGATATAAAGAATGGTAAACAGGAAGAAACAGTCAGAAAGGCTAACCAAGATGACTTTGACTCGTTTTAAGGTGATGACATGACAAAGATACCTATTCGTTGTAGTAACTGTAACAAACTATTATTTTTCACCAGCGATTGTTTTTACTTCAAAGGAATAATAGAAATCAAATGCACAAGATGTAAAAAAGTAGAAATAATTAAATACTAGAGAGTCCTCGAACTCCAATTTTACATAAGTTGGAGGTGAGGATTTGTCTAAAAGGATAAAAGGAATCACGATAGAATTAGATGGTGATACCAAAGGTCTTGATAAAGCCTTAAAAGATGTAAATAAAGAATCGCGCGATATACAAAAAGAATTGCGGGACGTAGATCGACTACTAAGATTTAATCCCAAAAATACTGAGTTAATCGCTCAAAAGCAAAAGTTACTAGGCGATCAAATAGAAACCACTAAAAAGAAACTTGAACAACTTAAAGGATCACAGGAACAAGTTACTAAAGCTTTTGAAGCTGGGGAAATATCAGAAGAACAATATCGTGCTTTTCAGCGTGAAATTGCAGAAACTGAAAGTAAGTTAAATCACTACGAGAATCAGTTGAAGCAAGTCGATAAGACTCAACGTTCTTTTGGTGACAAAATGGCTGACTCTGGTAAGAAAGTAAAAGAGTTTGGCCAAAACATGACAGCTCTAGGTAAAGAGATGTCTATGAAAGTAACTGCTCCTTTAACTGCTGTTGCTGGTATTGCATCTAAAATTGGCATGGACTTTAAAGCAGGATTATCAGAAGTGCAGGCTTTAAGTGGTGCTACTGGTGATGAATTAGCTCAATTAGAAGAGCGATCAAGAGAGTTAGGGGCAACCACTAAATTTAGTGCTAAAGAAGTAACTGATGGCTTTAAATATATGGCTCTTGCAGGTTGGGATGTTAAACAGTCTCTTGATGGTATTGATGGGGTATTAAACCTAGCAGCTGCATCTGGTGAAGATTTGGGTCGAGTTTCCGATATCTTGACGGATAGCATTTCAGCGTTTGGTGATGAAGCAAAGGATGCTGGTCGATATGCTGACGTATTAGCTGCTGCATCATCTAACGCTAACACAGATGTTGCGGGCCTTGGTGAATCATTTAAAATGGTTGCACCTGTTGCGGGATCATTAGGATATAGCCTCGAAGATACCGCAGTAGCGCTAGGATTAATGGCTAACGCAGGTGTTAAAGGGTCTAGTGCTGGTACAGCTTTACGTAGTGCTTTGACCAACTTAGTTAAGCCTACAGCAAAAATGGAAAAGGAAATGGAAAAGCTAGGCATTAACATCAAGGATTCTAATGGAGAAATGAAACCATTGGATTCTTTACTTGGCGATCTAAGAGAAAAATTTAGTAAATTATCAGACGATCAAAAAGCATCATCTGCAGCAACTATTTTTGGTAAGGAAGCTATGGCTGGCATGCTTGCTGTTATCAATGCTGGTCAAGGTGATTTTGATAAACTGACTAAAGCTATTGCAAATAGTGATGGTGTTGCCCAAGAAATGGCAGACACCATGCAAAACAACTTACAAGGTAAATTAACTAACTTAAAGTCAGCGCTTGAGGAATTGGCTATAAAATTATTTGATGCCCTAGAGCCTGCATTAACCGCAATTGTCGGAGCGGTGCAAAAACTTGTAGACTGGATGAATGGACTAAGCAAAGAAACACAATTGATCGTAGTTGCCGTTGGTGCATTAGCGGCGGCAATTGGTCCGTTATTATTAGTGTTTGGCCCCTTATTGACGATGATGGGTGGTTTAATGACAGTTTTACCAACAATCGCGCCAGTATTATTAGGTTTAGCTGGTCCGATTGGTATTGTTGCGGGAGCATTAGTTGGTTTAGGAGCAGTCTATGCTTTAACACGTACAAAAGCCGATGAAGCTTATACATCACAGTTAAAACAAGCAGAGAGTAATTTAGAACTTGCTGAATCTTATACCGAAGTATTGGATGGGCAAATAGAACAAGTTGATCAAACCAGTGAGTTGATAGCAAAGACACAAGAGCAAATAGATGTCACTGGCGAACTTGTAGATACTTTTGAGGATTTAATAGAAAAATCAAAGTTATCCACTGATGAATTTGGGGAATTCCTAACTTTACAAACTGAATTAGAGCATACAAAATCACCTGAAAGAATAGCAGAAATAGAAGAGCGTATGGAAAAATTGCAGGAGAAATCAGGATTATCCAAAGACGAGTTCAAACGTCTACTTGAGGTTAATGGTGATTTGACCGAAATGTTTCCCGAGGCAGGAGACGTTGTAGATGAATATGGTAACAGGATTGCTGATACCGCAGGTAAGTTAAGGGACATGACCCAAGCAGAAATTGAACGTATGCAACTAGAAATTTACAATGAAATGATCGAGGATTTGCGTACAGTAAATAGTGAAATAGATAACTACAATGAACTGCTTGGGGAAGTGGCAGAGCTTGAGGATAGTATTTTCCAAACAAAGAATGATATTAATGATATTCAAGGTGATATTAAATCTAATGAAGATGAAATTAAGGTTAAAAATGAAGAACTATTAGATTTAAAAGATAAAATGAAAGATGCTAGTTGGGGTGAGTGGTGGGAATTAAATAAACAGAAAGATGAAATTCAACTACAAAGAGCCGAACTAGAACATAAAAATAAACAGAATGAGAAAAATTTAAGTACATTAGAAGAATCACTGGAAAAAGAAGAGAAAACTCTATCTGAAAAACAAAAGCAGAGCGACAAAATCAGTGAGTTAATTGATAAAAACAATAGCAACTATGATGCTTACACACAGATATTAGACACGCAATTTGATATCAACATTGAACGCGGTAAAGAGAATGAAGCAATAGATAAAGGTATTGAAAAGCGCCAAAAGGAAATAGAAAAACTTGAGGAAAAGATCAAGAAAGAAGGAGACTCTAACGGTGAATTACAAGAGTCTATCGAGCATTTAAAGACTGAAAACTCTCAGCTTGATAATCTAAAAGGGAAATTAGAAGGTATGAATGATTCCCTTGATCACCAAAACGAAAAATATACCGATGCCCAATTAAGACTCGAAAGGGTAAACGAGGAGTTTTCTGAAGCCGGCGGATTGACTGATGACAACATCAAAAAGGCTGATATTTGGAACAAGAAACTCTCAGAAGACCAGAAGAAAAATGTTGATATTAAAACCAATAAAGATCCTGACGAAGAAAACAAAAAGTGGAGCAGTCCAATATCTAAGACAATTAGCGTTGTTGCTGGTGGTGCAGCATCCTTATTAGGATTTGCTAAAGGATCTAACTATACACCTGCCGGTCCGGCGTTTTTAGGTGAAGAAGGTCCTGAACTTGTTGAACACAGAGGAAAGATGAGTTTAGCAGGTTTTGGCATCTATGATATGCCATTGGGTGCGAAAGTCCACACGCACGAGGACACAGTTAACATGCTTAGAAATGGATTGATAAGCGGCATTGGTCAAGGGATTAGTCTACAAAGATCATCTACCAGCGGAGTAACGACCGGTGGTTTTAATGATAAGGATATATTAAATGCTCTGAATGAACAAAACAAACTCCTATCTCTGATATTACGAAAAGAAGCATCACTTAAAATCGGAGAGCATGAATTTAAAAACTATGCTACTAAGTTGGTTGATTCTGGTCTTGGAGAATTAAGTAATAGGCGTGGTCGAGTTTGGGGGTGATTAATATGATTTGGAAATCTAGTGATGTGTTGATTGATGGAGTTAATACAAGGGACTATAACGTAAAACCACGAACAAGAATAGAAATACCCACCCCAGATCAAGATATTGAGTTCATTCAAATAAAAGGTAGGCACGGAGCGTTAACTAAAAAGTATGGTTATATCGATATCCTCCTACCAGTTGATTTTTATATATTTGGTAATGAGCCTTTTAAAAAAATATACCGTAAAGCTAAACAAAAAATGATGAACGCAAAAACATTAATGTTAAAGGATGACGATACTGTTTTTTACAAAATAAAATCAGTATCGTTTTCTAATGCACTAAATCCGAATATTGAGGCAGGTGAGTTCACTGTTAACTTTACATTATCCCCATTCCAATACGAAATAGCCGATTCTACCAGGACAATTACAGCACGAACCACTCTTACTAATCCTGGCTATCGATCTCAACCAATCATCACCGCCGAGGTAGCTGGTACAGGTAGGATCTACATTAATGATCAAGAAATAGTTATCCAAAATGTAAATGGTCCTATTATTATTGATTCAGAATTAATGAATGCTTATGGGAACAACAATGGCATTATCACCAATCTAAATAATCACATGATTGGTGATTTTCCAATTTTTGAGCATGGAGATAATGTGGTTGAGTTTGATGGGGATATATCGAGTTTAGAAATAGACCCAAGATGGAGGTGGGTGTAGATGGAGAAAGCTGAAATCTTTTATCTAAAAGAAACAGAAGAAGGAACGATTGTGAAAAGATTGATGGTTGAAGGGTATCAATTGCCACAACTAAATAGAATTGAAGAAAAACTAGATAAGCTCCTTAATCTTATCCGAGATAAGGAGCGATGATTTGAAAACTAATCTTCTATTTTTAAATATTCAAGTGCGATTGTATTAATGACATTTAACATGAAGTGACAATCTTCCTTAAGTGCAACGCCCGGACTAGAATGTGAAGCCATATTTCTCATTTTATAAGCAACTTCTAGTCTAGTATTATCCCTTCTTGTTATAATTTGTTCATTCATTAAACGTTCTCTTAATCTACCAAGTTGTGTATCGCCGGACTTAATTCTTTTAATCCCATTATCATCTAAAACTTTTATACAAAGGGTCTCCAAGACAACACCTAGTGTTGCAGCACATGGTAAAAATAAATTTTCATGATATGCAGCCATTGCTTGGTCAAGTTGATACGAAAAATCATCGTCATCTACTAATTCAACTAAAGGTTTTAGATCGAGAATTGAAAAAGGGAATTTATAAGCATCTTTAGCAAAATAACTTAACGGTTTTTGGTTTATCTTTTTAAAATGTTGCGTTTCGTCTTTAATTGTTCCGATTATATAATTGTCTAAAGCAGTCACATGAATAGCACTTTCTATATTTATAGATTTTGAAAATAAGCAATAGTCTTTATAAAGGTTATTATAGAAAGTTTTAGTTGAAACGATGATTTCCGTATTATGATAACCAAATTTAGGTAGAATTTTATCGTAAAAAAATCGATTAGATGATTGATATGAATCCAAGTCGGATAAATCTTCATTACTTAAAGTCTTAACATTAATAGTTCTATCACCAGGTGTCGATAAGAAGAAAACTTCACCACAAATCGAATTGTTATATTCAAAAGGTAGTATGAATGCTAGAATAGAGCAATTGTCCTTATTTAAAAATCTAAAAGGCTCTGGATTATGTTCTAAATTCTGTTTATTAAATGTTTCAAGTCGTTGTAAATATATTTTTCTAAGTTCTTGCTCGACTAATAAAAGGTTTTCTTTTAAGGCTTTCTGATTTTTTTCACTATCTAAACCTTGGTAATTAAATTTAATTGACATATTCATCATCCCCCTTTAACTACCAATTCTATCAGAAAGGAGGACAAATTCTAGAAATGATAACTTTATACGAATCTAATATAACATCGTTTCCACTTGATAACGGAATCGGTGTTTTAAGTGATGCCATTAGTTCAGTCGCAAAAGAAGAAATAAATGGATTGTTTGAACTAAAAATAGAATACGATTCTGAAGGTTTTCTAGCAGATGTAATTAAAGAAGAAATGATTATCAAAGCTAAAGCCAATGATAAGCAAGATGAACAATTGTTTCGTATATATTCCATCACTAAAAATCATGAAAATGACAATTTGATTATCGATGCCCAACATATCACCTATGATTTGGGCAATAATTTTGTAGAAAAGTTAGAAGCTAGAAGTCTAACAAAACGTCAAGTTATGGAATTGATCGGGTCAAGTACACAATATCCTCATCCATTTAATGTAACGAGCAGTAACAACTCAACACGATCCAGTACAAGCCTTTACCGTACCAATCCATTACAAATGATTGGTGGCATAGAAGGATCTGTATTACAAATATGGGGCGGTCAGATTGAACGTGATAATTTTAATCTTATCCTGCATGACCGACGTGGTAGTGATGATGGAGTTAAGGTGCTTTATAAGAAAAACCTTACTGGTTTAACTGCAAAGTTTGACATTGAAAATTTAGTTACCCGTATATTTCCGTATGTTTATATTCCTGCAACTGATGAGGATCCAGAACAATTAATCACTGTACCTGGTAAATATATTGATAGTCCATATATTGATAATTACGAAATGCCTTATATTTTACCAGTAGACTATTCTTACGAAGATGGCATTGAAACAAGTCAAGATCTGTTAAATATGGCCAGTAATTGGTTTACTGAAACAGGCAGGGATAAACCAAAGGTTAATATGGAAGTTCAATTTGAACACCTTTGGGAAACTGAAGAATATAAAGATGTAGCTGCATTAGAATTAGTTGGTATGGGTGATACGATAACGGTTGAACACAGTAAATTAAAAGTAGAAGGCACTGCTATTGTTAATCGTATCGAATATGATGTGATTGCTCGTAAAAATATTGCGGTCGATGTTGGTCATGTTAAAGCTAGATTTACAGATAAAGTTAATGATGTAAGTAATGTCATTGAAAAAGTTGAGCAAGCCGAACAGTCGGCTAACCAAGCTATACGAACAGCCAACGGTAAGAATACCATTTATTATGGACCAGATGAGCCAACGGGGAATCATTCAGATGGTGATCTATGGTTTCGTGTCGTAGATGGTGAATATACACGAACATACCGTTTTGATGGTATTCAGTGGCAATTGGTAGTGAGTAAGGATGTTAAGGATATAGAGGAAGTAGCTAATACTGCACATAATCGTGCAGATCAAGCTGTAGCCAATGCAAATATAGCTACTGGAAATGCACTCGAAGCAATTGGCATAGCGCAAGAAGGTTTTGATAAAGCACAAGATGCCTTAACTACCGCCGAGGGCGCAAAAGATTTAGCTACTACTCTAACTGCTGAAATGACAACTATAAGTGAAATGGTAGATGACCATACAGGTGAAATCAGTACGATAAGCCAATCAGTACAAGGATTGCAAAACTCTGTATCAGATGCACAGGGTAATGCTAGTAATGCTTTGCAAATCGCAATGGGATTACAAACAACTGTAAGTGATATTGAGGGGAATGTTGGTACTCTACAGCAGACAGCCATTAATTTGACGAGTAGGTTTGATAATTTGCAGATTGGTGGAAGGAATTACTTTCTCCATGATTTATTAATGTCATTTCGTAGTGCCAATACTTATGGCGATGATTCAAAAGGTAGATGGTATGAGTTTGCGGCGGGGGCAGGCAACCTAACTAAAGTTGGTGTGTTTGAAGAAAACACTGAATATACCTTGTCGTTTGAACTGGAAAATTCGTCAGCTTCAAATACGCGTTTAGTTATAGAGTATACAGATGGTACAAATATTCAATTGTATAGTAGTCAATCATTTACCACACCTAAAGATAAAACTGTTTCACATGTGAGAATAACTTATAGTACGTCAGGTGGGAGGATTAGACTATATAATCCGATGTTTGTAAAAGGCAATGTCCCAACTGATTGGTCATCAGCACCAGAAGACGCTGATCAAAAATTTAGTGCAATAAATCAAACAATTGATGATATCGCAACTAGAGTACAGACAACTGAAGATGATTACTCATCTCTATCACAAACCGTCAGTGGATTTCAAACGACCGTAAGCAATATGCAGGGTGATTTATCGACAGTTACACAGTTAGCAAACACTAACCAAACGAATATATCTAATGCTCAAGGTGATATAAATACACTCACTCAAACGGCTTCAAGTTTGGATAGTACGATTAAGAGTGTTAGGGATGATCTTGATGCTATTGAGAGATACAATATAGTAGCTGTTCGTTATAATAATTCTGGATTTGCCGTTTATCATAAGTATTCAGGATTATATAAGGATGATGGAACAGTCTTATGGGGTTTAAGTACAGGAAACGATAGATCGTACACCTTAAGTATATATGACCGTAATTCGAAAACGTGGGATAGTCATACACGATATGATGTCTACACATCATCAACTAACGATTCATTAAACTTAGCGGAAAAGCTAAACAGTCTTGATAACGATAAGCTAATTGTTTTAGTGGGTGCTCATGCCCCCGCTCGGAATAGACTTTCGAACGGATTACCTGAAGCAATTTACCGTTGTGGTGGTTCGAGAGATGTTTTTGAAACTGCTGATTGGGAAGGGAATTATCCAAGTTACATTTTAATCGGAATTCCCGGTATGGGTGAAGGTGTTGGTAAAGAATATTTTTCCCCTGCAAGTGGTGGTTGGCTTGACGTGCAACTGATAATAAACAACGGTAATGTAGACTTTGATGGTTACAATAGTAACCCAATATCTTATACCCAATCCCAATTCACCCAGTTATCTAATAATATCAACGCTCGTGTGGAAAAAGGGGATGTTATCAACCAGATTAATATCTCTACTGAAGATATTCTCATATCTGGTAAGAAATTAATCTTAGATGGTGACACAACAGTTACGGGTACATTTAGAGTTGCCAATGCTAACATAACATCTGTTGATGCAGGTAAACTTACAACAGGTGAGCTTGATGCTGGAAAAGTAACTTTAATTAACCTAGTCGGTTTAGACATATACGGTTCGAGATTTAGATCTTCTACAGGTACTGACTTTATGGAAATAACAGGCGGTAACATTAGGCTTCAAAATGCCAACAACAGATATTTAGAAATGAGTCCAACTGGATTTTACGGTTACAATGCAGGTGGAGATGTAAGGTTTCAAGCTGATCAATCTTTAGTAACAAGTGCTGCATTAGGTACAACAAACCTAAACGTGTATTTAGCTGCAGGTGATGGCGATCAATTAGGTGAGGTAAGGGCAGTTAGACGTGACACAATTCCTGGTGGAGGTAGTGCAGCAGACTACTCATATATCAACATGAGGGCACGAGCATTTAAATCGCCACCAACAGCAAATGCCTACATTGGTACTGACGGTGAACTCAGAGTCATGTCCGAAGGTTTGGCAGGTTCAGGAGTTTATCGGAACGTAAGAGCCAATAAGATATTTGCCAATGAGTATGAGACTAGAGGGGATATTCTATACTTGAGATCTGATTCCCGAGTTAGGATTATGGGCACAGGTGACTCAGGTGCTTATTCTGATCTACAACTCAATTATGTTCGAGCTAGGGCAATTGTTTTAAATACAGATTTAACTGCCAATAACTTCTACGTTGGTACTGGTTCAGGGGAATTGCGGGTTACATCTAACGGATTATCTGATGGTATTTATACTACTGTTAGGGCAGGCGGCTTTGTTGGTGCTTTTCTTGATTATAGAGGTAGTGGTTCTCATCTGTACGCTAGACCAGATACGGGTGGGGAACTTAGAGTTACTCGAATAGGTACAACTAATGTGTATCAAGATATTAGAGCTAATCACGCATATATGAGTGGAGTTACAGCTTCAGATAACGTAACAGCTAACTCATTAACTGTATTAGGTGGAGGTTTATCAACAAACTCTGTAGATACACGTACTGGTAATAACTTATATATTAGGGCTAATACAGAAGTTCGTGCTACAGCACCAGGAACAACTGATGTTTATATACCTGTGAAAGCTGATAGCTTCCCGACTGGATCGAGTGAAATAGTTAAGTCGAATATTTCTAGGTTTGAAGGTAGCGCTCTAGAATTATTAAACAATAGTGTCATTTATGATTATACACGTAAATCATCAGGTATCAGGGAGCTTGGTTTTATTATCGAACGTGAAATGCCTAGTATCGTTAAGTTTGATGATACATCTGTAAATGGGTATACACACAGGAGTTTAAACACAAAAGCAATCCAAGAATTAGATGCAAAAGTAGATGATGAATTATCTATCTTAAGAGATCAATACGAGCAAGCGATCTTAAAAATTGCAGATTTAGAGGCAAGATTAAATAAACAGGAGGCAGCATAAAATGAAAATTAAAATTAAAAATATTGCTTTGAGTAAAGTTATTAGTTTTTTGGAAAGGGAGAATTTTAAGGGGTTAAAGAGTGTTATGCGCTCAAAAGTTACAAATTATTTAAGTGAAGAATTAGACGGAGTGGCCAAGGGTGAAAAAACAATTCGTGATGATCTAAAAGATGATGAAGAAAAATTAGAACAAGAATTAAAAGCATTTTTTAAAGAAATAGTAACAGTTGAAGGTGAGAACTTTATTAAGCCATTAATTGTTGTTAGAGAAAAAATTAAAGAATTAACTAGTGAAGAGTGTGAGCAGGAATTCAGTGGAAACGATGCTTACGCTCTTTCTGTTTTATATGAAGCTTTTAAATTAGAAAAAGGAGAGGATAATGATGAGAGTGACGATAACGGGAATTAATTTTAAGTATGATGATGGATACAATCAGGAATACACAGGGGTGGAGCTACAGTATATTACAAGTGGGTTTAAGTTTACCAATAACAATCCAGTCGAGATTACCAAAGAACAATATGAGCAAAATAAGAGTAATACAAATGGATTGCGTGCTTTAATTGTTGACAAAAAGATTGATGAAGCTAGTCAGTATGTTGATGATTTGAATGAGTATAAGGATAGTTTGAGCGCTTAATAGGCGTGTTTTTTATGGTTAATTATTCCTTCTTGCCGTATGATGTAGGTAATATGGCAGGAGGGGATTAGAATGATGTTATCAGAAATAGATGAATATAAAGGGCATTTATTTGGTTTAGTTAAATTCACCCAGTATATTGATAGTTTAAAATCCGGAAATCTTTACATGAATAACCTGAAATATTATATTGATTTGGAAAAAAGAACAGGTATAAAAGGCATGGGTGATAAATTGGAGGCATCCCATGTGGTTTCAGAAGGAACATTTAAAGTATATGAACAAGATACAAAAAATTTAGTTTTTGAAGGAATAGCCTCAAGTATGACCTTTAGACTTAATGCTGACGAACAAGTGCCTGTTTATTGCATGTACGCTGTAGATGGAAATGTATTAGAAGTTATTGATGAAGAAGACGACTTTTATACTACAAAATTTAAGATTTCTAATAATCAGATCGAAAGCCTAGTATCAGAATTTGGTGATAAAATGCTTTTTATTAACCCTAAGCCTTTCTTAGAAAGAGTTGTATCTGCATTTGAAGAGAAAGGTTATTCTTATAAAGCTGCTAAAGTAAATTATGACAATTACGAAGTAAACAACACAACGAGGATTGACTCATATAAAAAAATGAATAATGACATATTTTTTTGGAAGGATGAGTATTTTAAAAGTCAAAACGAATATAGAATTGTTATCACTGATTTGATGATTGATAAACCTTTAGAAATTAATATTGGTCAAATAAATGACATTAGTAAAGAAATAAAAATTAGTGATTTTTTTAGTGATAGATTTGAAATAAAGATTAGGAAACAAAAGTAATTCTAAAATTCTTTTTTCATGCGTTTATAAGTTAGGAGCAGGGCTTTATACCCTCTTATCGAATATAGTAGGCAGGAGGAGGATCTATGAAAGAATTTAATGCTTGCTCTATTAATACTGATTTAGTAGAAGGTGAAGGTAATTACTTCATCCATCAAAATGACTTTTACATTGAGACTGATGATAATGACATTGTAAAAGTATTTGAAAATCGTCAAGGAAATAAAAAACATGTAAATTCGATAGGTTTTAAATTATCAGATACCGACAAAAGAGTATTGCATAACGGACCATTTGTGGTCAAGTCTATAGATAGTAAGTTAGCAAGTGGTATGACGACTATAGAGTTATTGCGGTCTAGTTGGAATTAATTGTTTAAATACTGTGTAAAGAGGGAATCTGAACTTCTGTGTCGAATAATGATACAGGAGGAGATTTATATATTTTATTTAGTTAATTATATGAAAAGCTGTAAAACACTTGACACTATACTAGTTAGAGTAAATAAAGAGTTTTCAGCTAACCGAGAAAAAGAATTTGAAGATCAATTAATTAAAGAGTTGGCACATATAACTGGTGAAATAACGAAAGAGATAAAGCTAGTAACATATACACGTAAAATTTAATTAAAGCATCCCATATTGGGGTGCTATTTTTATGTCAAAAAACAGGGGGCAAACATTTTCCCAAAAATAAAGATAGGGGGCTTAGAGGTGGAGCCAATGCCAGATTTAGAAAGTACGGTCCAATCTCTTGAGAAACGTTCGGTCGAGCACGAAAAGCGCTTGAATGGTCACAGTGAACGTCTCAATCATCATGAGAAAAGACTAGATCAGGACAAAGAAGATATCCAAACATTGAAAGATCGTGACCAGAAAAAGCATGAGCGACTATTAGATTTAGAAAATAGTTACAAAAAGCTTGAGAAGACAGTTGCCACGGAAAACGAACATACCAGAAAAACTATGCGAGAACAGACAGAGAGACTGTTTGAAATAGTAGAAAAAGCGATGGGCTATCAAGAGACCCGTACATCACAATCCCACGAACTAAAGATGGCAAAACTAAACACTTGGTCTACCGTTTTCTTGAAAATTAGCGGTGGTTTGGTGGGATTGTTATCGTCTGGTGGTTTGATTTATTACATCATCCAGCAATTAATTAAATAAATAGGAGGATAAAAAAATGAAAATTAATTGGAAAGTAAGATTTAGTAATCCTGTTTTTATTGCTCAAATTGTCATGGCTGTATTTATTCCAATCTTTGCATACATGGGATTGACAGCACAGGACTTAACCACATGGGGCAAGTTATTCAGTTTGCTTTTTGAAGCTGTAAGCAATCCCTATGTATTGGTTTTGGTAGTAGTTAGTGTGTACAATTCAATTACCGATCCGACTGTAGCAGGGATATCAGATAGTAAACAAGCATTAGGATATCAAAAGCCACGAAAGAGTAACGAATAAAACCGTTGCTCTTTTTTAATTATACGTAATGTACAAGCATTTATTTAAAGCATAAATTAATATAAGGAGAGGTTCATAATGGCTAAAACATTAATTATAGACCCAGGACATGGCGGTACTGATCCAGGAGCAAACGGTTTTGGTATAAAAGAAAAGGATTGGACATTGAAAATTAGTTTATACCAATATAACAGGCTAAAAGAATTAGGTGCAAATGTAGCGATCACTAGAACTACTGATAAATCGTTAAGCAGAGACCCGCGCACCAACTTGATCAAAGGTAAGTACGATTATTGCATGAGTAACCATTTTAACGCATTTAATGGTTCTGCCAGGGGAGTAGAAACGATCTACTCTATTTACTCAAAAAACACCATTGCGAAACGTTTAGCAGATGTAATAGTATCTACAAGCAAGTTGCCTTTAAGGCGGGTATTCAATCGTGAGGGTAAAGCAGGAGATTACTATTTCATGCACAGGCTGACTGGATCCACTCAAACAGTTATTGTTGAATATGGTTTCATTGATAACAAATCTGACCACGACTATTACAAAAATGAAAGTAATTTTTACAAAGTCGCTGAAGCTGTTGTTAAAGAATGGTGTTCTATTCTTGGGGTAAAATATACTGCTCCTGCCAAGATAGACAGCAAGCCAAAACCATCTACCAATAAATCTAAGTCGGGCAATCTCTATAAAGTGCAAATAGGTGCTTTTAAAAATAAAGCAAATGCCGATCAGTTAGCACTTAGAGCTAGAGCACGTGGGTTTGATCAGTTTATTGTCAATGAGAATGGCTTGTTTAAAGTACAGATTGGTGCTTACTCTAAAAAGTCTAATGCAGATGCACAAGCTGAAAAGGCTAAAGAGGCTGATTTTGACGTTTATATTGAAGGTGGAACTGATGCAGTTAGCAAATCCGCAGCTAAACCAAAAACATTTTCTGTTGGACAAAAGGTGAAAGTAAAATCAAGTGCTAAAAACTATACACGTACTCCAAAGACAGTAGCAATACCATCAAGAATTAAGGGTAAATCATATACTATCGAACAAGTGGGTAGTAGTGACGTGCTACTAAAAGAAATTGTTAGCTGGGTTAAAAAGACTGATTTACAATAATCCAAAAAGGCGATCACTCATTAATTGGGTGGTCGCCTTTTTTACTTTGGGCTTAGTTGCCCTCTTTAGCATTTAAATTATTTAATTGTTTAATTTTAACCAGTTCATCGAATTTGTTGAATTCCGCATCTGTTAATTTTTTCGTCCTCATTTTATCGTAAATATTTTTCGATATATAATGAAACCACATACCCGATTTTTGATTATCAATTCTACTGTAGTATCTAGAAACACCAATCGCCCCCCATTGGCTTTTATTTCCATATTATAATATACTTCAAATTATTTCCTCTTGCAATTAGAACGTTAGTTCCCTATAATTGTGTTTAGGGAGGGGAACAAATGTGCTAAACGCAATCAAAAAATCAATGCAATATAATCAGTCTGTAAACATGATCTACATGGATGATAGCGGTGCGATTACTAAAAGGAGAGTCAAGCCATTTAAAATTTGTGGTAATACCTTTATGGCTTATTGTTATGTACGAAAATCAAAACGTACATTTAAAATTGATAATGTTTTAGCTGTTGTTCCCATATCGAAAAGGGAAGGAATGGTTGTTTAAATGAAGGTTAATGATCGTGGTAGCCAAAAATGGACAGCAATTATGCTCCCAGAACATATAGCAGAACTGAAAAAGATATTTTCAGAAAATGGAAAGGAGCATAAAGAAAAGCCGATCCTGGACGATCAGCAATTAATGGACAATGAAATTATGCTAAAGGAAGCCATTGAAAATAATCTTACTGTAGAGATTACATATTATAATAATAATCAATTTAATAATGTTGATGGAAAAATAACATTTGTAGATGTACAAAATAGATATTTGTTGCTGGATGATACGAGGATAAATTTAGACGATATAATAGAAGTTAATTTATAAGACCCAATTAAGGGACTTTTTCTTTTGCCTAAAATATACAAAAACCACCTCCTACGATCATAATCGAACTTGATCATAAAAGGTGGCATCTAAGTTTAAATTTATATATAAACACGTCTACCCACACAATGTATTTTGTCCCAAATTAGCCCCAAAAGTAGCCCCAAATAGGTGCGTTTCCTTTCATTATCTTGCATTACAGGAAAATAAAAAAACCTTACAAACCCATGAATTGATAGGGAATGTAAGGTTTTTAATGCGCTTGATTGCGCCATGTTTTTAGTGACGTGAGTAGAACTCACTCATCATAAAAAACCCTATCATATCAATGGTCCATTGTGATTAAATTTTTGATTAGCCCCAAACTTAGCCCCAAAATAGAATGTTTTATATATTTAAGGCCTGACTAAATGCTTCAACAGATTCTTTTTCCATTTCTTTAAATGCATGCGCATAAACATCAAATATCATTTGTGGTGTATTTCCTAATCGATCAGCAATTGTAGTTACAGGTACACGATTATTAATTAAAATAGTTGCATGCGTGTGTCTTAGTCCATGCGGTGTAATTCGTTTAATTTTAGCTTTTTTAATTATACGCTCAAACGAATATTTAATTGTGTTCTCACTAATAGGTGTTCCCGACTGATACGAAATAAAAACAAAATCGTCCCTTTGAATGTGTAACCCGAAAGATAACATGGTTTCCTTACACCACTTTTTATATTTTTTTAATTGATTTATCAATTTTTCATCAATTATTATGGTGCGATAACTTCTTTTAGTTTTAGGCGTTCGCACACCCTTATTATCACGGGTACGTTCTATTGTTATTGTTTTCTTTTTAAAATTAATGTTTTTCCACATTAAACCCATGACTTCGCCTCTTCGCACACCTGTGTATGCTAAAAATAGTGCCACAGTATAATTTGTAGTGTTATCTATACTTTTAGCGGTAGCTAAAAATTTATTTAATTCTTTTGGTGTAAGAAAGTTTTTAGTCTGTTTATCGAATTCTACATTCACTTTATTAAATCGATTACGAGTAATGATCTCATCTTCTACTGCTGCATTAATAGCAGTCTTAAACAGTTTATTGTGAAGACTTACTGTTCTGGGCTGGTGCGTTTTTAATAATTTATTAATAAACACCCTTCGATAGGTTGTTCTATCCAATTCGGAAAGTTTATACTTTCCAAGTAATGGTTTCATTTGATGTTTGATAGAGTTTTTTCGTTGAATTTGCGTTGTTTCTTTCCAATCAGAACTATAAGTCTCGTACCAAATATCTAACCACTGAGCCACGGTCATTTGATCGTTTTCAACTTTCTTGACTTGACCATCTAATAACGAAGCTTTAACTTCCAAAAGTGCCTTTAAGCCAGCTTTCTCTGTTTTAAAACTGCTTTTTTTCTTCTCTTGCCTTTCTCCAAGTGCATCATAATACTTATGGCGATACATCCAACGTTTTTCGCCATTTTTTAAGAAATAATAGTATAATTCTTCATCAACTTTTGTTTTATATAATTTACTCAATTTTATCCATCCCTTTATTAGCGTGGGTAGACGCATTTTGGGACAGTATTATTTTGCATCACCTCCTTAAATAGGAATAAATGTTCTGTTTATGGGTAAAAATTTTTCTTGACTAATTGTTTGCTAATACCATATTGCTCGATCGCTTCACGAATAGTGATTATTTCACATCCTTGATTGAATAAAAGTTCCAGCATGAACTCATTCGCTTCACGTTCAATTTTACTTGTAGGGAAGTAAGTGTTTGCTTTTAAAAAAGCTGTATTTAATTCACGGTGCAGTAATGCATGTCCTAATTCATGAGCACAGGTAGTCAATTGTTTCTCGTAAGGGAGAGATTCGTTGATGTGTATGATAATAGTACGGTTGAACCTGCTGAAATAACCTAATGAATCACCTAGGGGTTCGAATACTACTTCAATGTCCATAGCCCTAGCGATCTCAAAAGGATTGTTTGTCCCATACTTTTTAACTAAATGCCCCACCTTCTTTTTTATTGACACAGAATCATTCCCTTATCTGTATTTTTTAGGAGTGAATTTCTTTTTAGCCAAACGTTTGTGCATTCTTAACGCATTTTTAAGAGATGCAACCATGATTTCTCTGTTCTCCTCATCTAATTCATCTAGGGTATTTCCATCAAAAGCGGCGTATCCTGAATCACTAGAAACATTATTGATAATATCCTCTAATTGTTTTTCGATATCTCGTTCATCTTTTTCTGTTAGATCGTAGTAGTTTCTTTTATCTGTACGACTGAGGAGGTAGTCCACGGATACGTCAAAGTAATCAGCTATCTCTTGTAATTTATCAGCACCAGGATTTTGGGTTTTTAAACGATATAATGTATTTCTGGAATAACCTAATGCATTTTCTAAATTATTAATAGAAATTTTTCTCTCATCACATAAAACTTTTACCCTATCAAATACTGTCATATCAACCATCCTTAGAGCTATCGAAAATAATATTAAACTTTTTGCATAAAAATCATTGACATAATTATGCTTATAGTTTAATATTACATTCATAAGCTATTTAATCAGCTATAAAAGACAATAAAAAATACGACCTATCAATATACATTTTTTCGCTGGGGAGCTGTCAAAATGTGATGTTACAGGCTTTTGAAAGTCTTATTTAGCTATGGGTTTATATTAAACTATTCGCATAAAAATGTCAATAGTTATAGCTGATTTTATAGCTTATAAATTAAAAGGAAGGAGTAAACCACATGTCACATGAAGAATTCAGCATTAGAGTGCGTGCTAGGTTGCGTGAAGCTGGCATGACTCAAACCGATCTAGCTAAAAGTTTAGGAATCACACAGGCATATTTATCGGATATTTTATTAGGGAAACGTTCAGGAAAAAAAGCGCAGGAGCATTTAAAAAATGTTCAGAAAATACTTGGTATCGAGCGGGGCGTTTAAATGATTCCAGCAGATGTAACGATCAACATTGATCAGAAACAAGTAAGGGAATTTATCGAAAAAGAATTGCAAAAGCAAATCAATCAACAACTTTTATTAGTAGACATTAACAAGCTTTCGGAAATAACAAGTATGTCGGTCAGATATTTAGAAGATGAAATTTTACCTGATCCAAGGGTCAAAATTCATGAGCGCAAAAAAAGACGTAAGCGCTGGTGGCTTTATGAACCAACAGTTAAAGCAATTATTGAAATTACGGATGAATGGTAACAAAAATAAAATGCGTGGGTAGACGCTAAAAGGTGAAAGACATGCTCAAAAAACTAAACAACTATTTCATTTGTGACGAGGACGAGCAACCGACAGCATCAGATTATATATTCGTATATGGTACAAACATTTTATTTATCCTCATTGCAATATTTTTCGTCATAGGATTGCTGAAAGGGGTGACCTAATGGCTATCCAAGATCATTATTTGGCAGAAGACTTGGACCAACTAAACGAAGAATTATTAAATCTACACAATTTATCTGTGTCAGCAATTAAAGATGCGCAAGAAGGAAATTTTGAGGATATGCAAGATTACCAATACAGAATCAGTAGATCAATTAAAGTTATCACTGCTCTTCATAATAATAAAAAATTGCATGATGAAAATATGATGTTGAATTCAGTTTATAACTATAGGGGGTAATCAATTAGTGAATGTGTATCGTAAGTACGCAAGAGGACGATGGTGGTACAGATACGGAAGTATGGGCAACTGGTACCCTTGTAAATTCAAAAATAGAAAGTAGGTGATCACACTTGAACAAATGCATCATTATAAATTGCAACAACAAGCCACGTAACAAAAGGAGTCGATTTTGTAAGTCATGTTTTAATGGATTCTTTAAAAAAAATGAAAGGTAGGTGATCAATATAAAAGACTTTGCATTTGGTTTGTTGGGTGCATTGTGGGTTGTTCTAATGATTTGGTTAGTGATTATTTGGAGGGAGGTGAGAACAATAGGTTTTGTTTGTATAGGAGATCAATCACATTTGATATTAAGATTTCTGAATTTTGAAGGTTGTGGTGAAACCTGGTGGAAGGATTCGCTAGATGGAAAATGTCCAATTTGTAGAGGGTATTTAGTTCCAACAAGTTTCCAAAAAGAAAAACCCACTGACGGCAATCAGTGAGCTTTAAAAATACTATACAACGTGATTATATCACGAAAGGGGATTATTGAACAATGGACGTTAATGTAAATACTCATTTAAAAGAATCTGCTATCAATGGCTTATTCAATGAAATAGAACAGTTAAAGAATCAACGAAAAAAAGATATGGATCTGATTAATTTGAAAACAAAAAAGATTATTGAGTCTTTAGATCATAATCAAGAAGTTCTTGTTTACAAAAATGATGAACCGCATTTATTGAAGGTTGAAATTATAAGATCAAAGAAGTTTGATCGTGCCGAACTTGCAAATGATTTAGGAGTTACACAAAACAAATTAAACATTCCTGGTGTCGCGGAACTCGTGGAAGAAAATAAGATTCAGTCAGAAGATTTAGAGGACTACTGGTTTCAAGAAGCAGAGCCAAAAATCAAAGTAAAAAAAGCGACAAAAAGAGATGTTCAAAGACTTCAACAAACAAACATCTATGATTTTATTGAGTGAGAAACGTATCGAAAATAGCATTCAAAGATATTTAGATAGTTTAGGTGCTTACCATATCAAGAATCACGGTTCTATTTATAGTAGGGCAGGTACACCAGATATAACAGCATGTGTAAATGGTAGATTCATAGGAATTGAAGTAAAACAACCTGGTGGAGTGGTTAGTGCACTACAAGCAGCACATATTGAATTGATTAAACAGGCTGGAGGTGTTGCATTTGTCGCTTACAGTCTCAAAGAAACGAAGGAAAATCTTAAGAAATTCGGTGTTATATGACTTTCAAAAGAGGTTGTTAAACGAAATTGAAGCAGATTATTTAATAGCAGCAGATACAGGAACAGGCAAAACCATGATGGCTATTCACCATTATATAAGGCATTCAAACGGTGAACCATTATTGATTGTAGCACCCCCGCAAAAAATATCTGAAGGTGGTTGGGCAAGAGAGATCGAGTTCGTGTCTAACCATTACGGGATTGATATTGAGTTTGAAGAATTATCCTATGGAGTCTTAGCTAGACGTTGGAAAGAGTTTGAAGGTTGGTTCGTTGTGTATGACGAATGCCATTACATTAAGAACCCAACAAGTCAACGGGGCAAGGCGGGAATTAAGCTTTCACAAGTTAGTACGAACTTTCTACTACTAAGTGCAACGCCAAGCTCTAATGGCTGGGAAGATACGATTGCTTACATGATCATGTTCGGTCATTACAAGAACAAAACTCAATTCCTGAAGAAACATGCAATCTATGAGGATAAGTTCTTTGGTAATAGACGATTTAAAGCAGTTGTTGATTTTACAGAAAAGGACAAGCTCAATGATTTATACCAATCATTTTCTATCAGTCTACCAAAAGAAGATTGTTTAGATTTACCTGGTATCTATCATGAAAAAGTTACATTCAAGAAATCGACTGAATATAACAAGGTTCACAAAGATCGTGTTTTAGAAGTTGATGGTGATTTAGAACTTTATGATACAAACCAAAAACTACAACATGGTTTACGATACTATGCTAACCAAAAAGACAAGCTTAAATATACTGAAATGTTGGCAGAAGGTACAGAAGAAAACATCATCATTTTCTATAACTTTACAAAGGAAAAAGACGAACTTGTAAAGGCCATGAAAAAGTTAAAGAAGAAAGTATATGAAGTAAGTGGCCAACGTTCGGAGATTCCAGATAAAGATGAATGGGACAACCTTAAAAATTCAGTAACAATTGTTCAATATCAAGCAGGATCAGCAGGGATAGAACTGCAGTATGCAAATATCGTGATCATTTATACGCCAACGTATAGTTATCAGAATCATGTCCAGGCATTAGGTAGGGCATATCGAAACGGACAAACTAAGAAAGTTACTGTTTATGAGTACATGACAAAAGAAACTATTGAAGAAGCTGTGTATGCAGCACTTGAACGGAAGGAAGATTTTACAGATGAATTGTTTAGGAGGGTGGTTGATGTATGAGTGAGCAAGTGAAATTGGAAAATAAACATATTGCGGTTGGTTCCAATAATTATCGATTAACAATTGCGAAGAAAAAATCAAGATATACTCATCATTTCGGTTATAAGGCTTTTTTGTCAGATGTTAACAGTCAATATACAAATAGTGCTTTCTTTTTAGATGTTGATGACTTGGAAAAGGGATTAAGAGCTTGGATTATAAAAGCGGACATGTTGAATGATCCAGAAACTGCTGTATTCAAACAACTTGCAGAGTGGGATGGAGTGATAGATATATGACATCACTCCTACAACGCAACGAGCCAAACGTAACAGAAAATCGTCATCTTTATGTAGGTGGTTCAGATGTACCAGTAATACTTGGTTTAAGTAAGTTTAAAACACAATTCGAACTAGCATCTGAAAAAGTAGGTATTACAAAGTCTGACTTTAAAGGCAACGAATATACAGCCTATGGTCATGCAATGGAGCCACAGATACGTGAATATATTAATCTTACTACTGATTATGATTTTGTTGAAACTAGCACCATTGATGAAGAAAACAACATAAGGGCAAACACTGATGGTGTAGATCATGAAGCTAAAACATTACTCGAAATAAAAACCCATGGAGCAGTACCCACAATAGAAGTCTATAAGGCTCAAATGCAAGCTTATATGTTTGCTAACGATTTTGATCAAGGCTTACTTGCTCTATATGAAAGAGACAAAGATTTTAACTTAGAGTTTGATAGTGACAATTTAGACACGTCAATCATGGTAAAACGTGATGATGATTTTATAAAAAACTTGCTTCATGAAATTGATTTGTTTTGGCAACGTAGCGATTGGTTAGAAAATAATCGTGGTGCCAGTGAATGGGATTATAACAATTGTTTATCAGAAAATATTATACCAGGAGGAAAGAAACCTATGTCAAATGAATTACAAGTTAAAACGGTCAAATTTGAGCCTGCAGTAATTGAGTTTAACTTTTCAGAAGTAGAAAAAGAACTTGATAATCTGTTAGAAAAATATGATGGCTTAACCTTCACAGAAAAAGAAGCAAAAGAGTGTAGAGTGACTTTAACTGAATTAAGGAAAGTAAAAAACAGCATTGAGTCATATCGGAAGAAGACCAAGAAACAACTTACTGATCCAGTGAAACCATTTGAAGAAAAATGTAAAAAGTTATATGCAAAAGTTGATGAAGTCATGACTCCACTTAAAGATCAAGCGGATGAATTTGACAAAAGGCAACGTGAAGAAAAACTGAAAAAAGTTGAAGAAATAAAAGATCGAGTGATTGAAGATTTATCTTTAGTGGAAGAAGTAGCCGATTTACTTTCAATTGAAGATAGGTTTTTAAATAAATCAACAACTTTAAAATCGATTGAAGAGGATCTTCACGAACAAGCAAACGACCTTATTCTGCAAAAGCAAAATGAAGCACAGAACATTGAATTAATTAAGGCGCATGTCGAGATTGTTAATTTAAAGAATGATATCAATTTGCTTGATAGTAGTTATTTAAATCTAGCTGCACATAACACCATTGAAGAAATCAGAAAAGTAATTGACAAGGATGTACAAGTTGCTGTCGAAAGAAAGAAAAAGGAAGAAGCTGCAGCTAATAAAAAACTTGAAGAAAAACGTCTTGCCGGTGCCAAGAAAATGAAGAATCAATTTGACCAGGAACAAAAAGAGCAAGCACCGCCATTTCAAACCCATTCAAGTGAAGAATTTGAGGAAGTTTATAAAGTAATCGGAACGGAATCACAATTAGATGCGCTTGAAGAATATATGAGCAGTCAAGGACTTGTTTGGTCGGTAGTTGAAGATGATTGAAGTTATCGGCATTAAGACAGGTAAGGTGTACGAGAAGGGTTATAAGAATGATTGTTTTAGGCGATTGCAAAATAAATATCCAAGTTCTACGGGTGGGAAAAATCACAGAAATAGACGCAATATAAACAATATTTATCCAGAGCCCTTAAAGATAAGAAAAAAACCAAGACTACTAAAACAGGAGGAAATATAATATGTCAGTATCAATTTTACCTAAAAATGTTAGAAAAGTAGCTAAAGAAACACCACGTAACTTTGTAATATTCGGTGGAACAATGCATGGAAAAACGTATTTTGCAGATGAGTTTCCTAATCCACTGAACTTAAATACAGATGGTAATGCTGAAATGATTGAAACACCATCAATCAGTATCAGAAATGAAAGGGACTCGAAAGGAAAGATTACAACTCCAGCAAGTGAGTTAATGATACAAGCCATTACTGAACTTGAAGCTGGTAATCATACCTTTGAAACTATTGTTATTGATGTAATTGATGATATTGTGACTCTGTTCGAACAAGAAGTGACTGAAGAGCATGGCGTTAAAAACATTGGTGATATTGGTTGGGGGAAAGGTCACCAAACTTTAGAAATGATGGTACGAGTTCTAGTTATGCGGTTGAAAGAACTCACAATGAAAACTGGAATGAATGTGCTTTATCTTTCGAGATTAAACACGATTGAAGAGAATGACTTAGTAACTTATATTCCATCACTTAAATTAAAATGGTTAAACATTGTGAATGGAAATAGCGATTATACTATCCTTTGTCGAAAGGTAGGTAAAAACTATATTCGCAGAGTTGAGTCAAAGCGTAAAAACTATGAGCGTGACAAAGTAGATGATGAGCGTATAAAAGAATTACTAGATACTGTATCGGGTGCATTTGATCGTTCTAAAAAGACTTCTAAGAAAGAGCAAGATGCCATCGTAAAAGAAGAAGAAAAGCAGCAGGAAGTAGAAAGAATTGCACGACAAAGAGAACGTGAGCAGGCACAGAAAGAAGATGATCCTAAGAAGGACAAGCCAAAGAAAGAGAAAGAAACTGAACCAGTTGAGGAAAAAGAAGATCCAGCACCTGCTCCAAGACCACGTCGCAGACGTAGAAAAGCACCGGTTAATCAGTAATTATATAAAAAAACAAAAATATTAAAAATAAAAGGAGATCGATCAGATATGAGTTTAATGGATGCAGCAGCACAAATTTTAGCAGAAGGTTTTGATATTAAGAAAGGTGCAGTAAGTGATTTTGAAGATTTACCAGAAGGTGATTATGAAGCAATGCTTGAAAATGTTGAATGGAAAACAAGTGATAGTGGTTGGGAATGGTTATCCCTTCAGTTCGAAATTCTTTCAGAAGGCTTTGAAGGTAGAAAATACTTTGGAATGATCAGTTTCATGAATGAACAATTCATGAACATGAACATCAAGTTAGCACTAAGAGTTGCTGGAGCGGTAGGGGTAGAACTTCAGCCAGAAGATTTTGAAACACCAGAAACTAGTTTAGTAGAAGCTTTTCAAGATGGTTTGGGTATGGAAGTTGATTTGAAGTTAACAAACTGGGAAAACAAAAAGACCGGTAAGAGTGGCCAGAACTTTATCGCTGACGAACCACAGTTTGAATAATGTTTAACTTTTATAAAGTCGCAGTAATTGATGGCGATTGGTATGCATTATTCATTGATCAAGACGATAAAGAAACACTTATCAAAAATGACAAGGGCGCTTTAGAGCGCCTTTTGTCTAAAATAAACTATCTCGTTGGCTTTAACAATTACCAGTTTGATAACAAAATACTCGCTTCAATCTTACGTGATTTAGATATAAAAGATTCTTATGACAAGATAACTAATAACAAGCGTTTCAGATTGGCAATACAGAATCCAATCACAATTGATGTTAGTCAAGAGTTGAGAAATTTAGACGTAACAGAAGCACAAGCGAATATGCTTCAATCTATTGATGAAATTATTTTACCGGATCAAGTAAAAGTGATAAAAGAGATCTTTCAAAAAAGAGAAAGTTATTTTTTATCAAAATTTGAAATTGTAAAAGAGTTTAAGTTACCAGCTGAAAATGTAAAAAAAACACGCGCAAATTTAGCTGCAGCAGTGTTAAAAAATAAGGCGAAAACAGATAGAAATAGACTTGATATAAAGTTTGATGGACGCATTAATATGAACGAACTACCAAATGAAGTTGTTGGTTTCTACAAAAATATTATATCTAAATACAAAGAAGATCAGGATTATCAAAGCTTAGAAAAAGAACGGTTCATATACCGTTTAAATGACCTGGATCATCTATATGGTTTTGGTGGTTTACATGCTGCAAAAGAAAAGTATGTTGGCACTGGTAACTTTATGCAGATTGATATTAGTAGTTATTATCCAAGTTTAATTATTAATAATAGTCTCATAGATAATCTAGCAATCTTTAAAAAGATATATCACACCAGGCAACAACTTAAACTATCAAAAGATGATAAAGAAGAAGTTTATAAAGTGCTTCTAAATAGTGTGTATGGATCGATGAAGAATAAGTACAGTGATTTTTACAATCCGCAAGCAGGGAACATTGTGGCAGTTAATGGTCAATTGATTCTTACACATTTGATATTACTTTTAGGAAACTTTTGCGAGTTAATTCAGTCGAACACAGATGGAATTATCATTAAATACGAGGATCAATTTAAACATTCCATTCTAAAAATAGTTAAACTCTTTGAAAAACATTATGGTCTTTCAACAAGCATTGACTATATTAAAAAGATTGCACAACGTGATGTAAATAATTATGTGATGCAGCTGGAAAATGACGAAATTATAGCCCGCGGTATTTTCTCTAAATATGAGGGCGGAGACTTTGAACAAAACAGTATGACGATTATTGACAAGGCATTAGTGGACTATTTCATTAAAGGGACAAGACCAAACAGAACAATTATGAACGCTTATAAAAACAATGAGTTTGAGAGGTTCCAACACATTGTTAAGGCTGGTTCATTTGATGGTATGGCTCATGAAATAAAAGACAAAACATTATTTGATGGTACATTCTCCAGTTCATTTAAACCAATTGAAAAGGTTAATCGTGTGTTTGCTTCAAGAAACGATTTAGATGGTGCTGTTTATAAAGTTAAAAATGGTCGTGAAATGCAGTATTCTAAAATGCCTTATACAAGTGAACATTGTTTTATTCATAATGGTTCACTTAATGAAATTAATAAGCGCAGAATTGACTTGAATTGGTATATCAAAGAAGTTAATAAATTGGTGTTTTAGTGGAGGACACCAAAGAGAGCGCCAGGCTAAGCGCTCTGAGGAGATAAGTTTATGGAATGGGATTACATGTGTTTTGATTGCTGACTAAATGTATCAATTAACATCTAATTAACAGACGAATGATGCGCCTACAATAATCAATAGTATGAATAGGACAACAATTAATATAAAGGATTCGCCTTTTCCATGACAGCCGTCATAACTCATAAATTTCACCGCCTTTCAAAAGGACAATATAGTGTATGCAAATATCATAAAACGGGCTAGGTATATGCGGAGAAAGAAAGTAATATTTAAAACTGGAAAATTAAAAAAATGAGGCATTGGAGAAAACAAAATGATCAAAGTAGGATTTAAAAAACTAACAGAAGATTCAATTTTACCAGTAAAAGCACATCCAACAGATAGTGGATTTGATTTGTTTGCGAATGAGGATGTGATTATTAATCCAGGTGATACTATTGTGATTCCGACAGGTATTGCCATCAAATTACCTCCAGGGTATGAAGCACAAGTAAGACCTAGATCGGGTGTAACAAGTAAAACTGATCTTAGGGTACAAATTGGAACGATAGATCAGGATTATACTGGTGAGATTGGGATTATTGTAGATAATATAAAACAAACTGATAACTATGATGAATTATGTAGTTCATACAGAGTCGTTAAAGGCGACAAACTAGCACAACTAGTAATACAGAAGTTACCAGAAATACATGCGTATGAAATAGATGAACTGCCAAATACTGGACGTGGTGCTAATGGTTTTGGGAGTAGTGGATATTGAAAAAAGCCAGGATCTCTCCTAGCTTTACAATTTTAATCTTTGTTTGGAGTATCTAAATGAAGTGGTGGAGGAACCAACCAACCTTTTTCTTTGTTTAATTTCAGCACTTTAGCTCCAAACATAGCCTTATTTATATGAAATTGACCAAACATAGCAGCTACGTCTTCACGAATGGATTGACCCATTATCGTGCTACAGGCAACTAGCCCTTTTGCTATATCCATGGACAAGGTTGCGCTGATTTCGGGGTCAGAAAATCGAGCTCCAGTAGGAATATCATCTAAATTTGCTACTGGGCGTTCAGGTAGTGATGGAGGGGGTGCTATCCCATTAGTTTTCAATAACTCCTCAATCTGTTGATTCTCGGTTTTAATACCTTGAATAGCTTCTTGAAGCAGTTTCTTTAAGTCATCGTCACCTGCATGATTGACGAAAGTTTGATACGCAACGAGACACCCTTTATTTACAGAAAGGTATGTCCAAGTTCCAAAAACTTCACCATAGTGCATTGGTTCATCTTGTGGATTGCCGCTTAAAATTCCCATAATCGCACTCCTTATCATATTGATTTCATTTTTTCTCCTCTAACAAGGAAATAGTATCATTGATTAGTGTGCGACTATTTACAGAGAATATTCATTTTTTATAAAAAAATAATGAACCGTTCGAACAAATTTAGAAATTATACCATAATAACAAGACACAACTAGAGAAAGGAGGTCATCATTTGCTAAGATATATCGAATTAGACGGAAAAGTGCCGAAACACGACTTTAAAACCTTTTCGACAGACCATAAGAATTATGATGATGCTGGTGTGATTCTTAACAATAAAGTAGTCGTTATTGACTTTGACGACTACAACGACATTGGCAATCTTATTTATGATCTAGCACCAACATTAAAAGTGTATACAGATCGTGGTTTCCACCTTTATTATAAAAGACCTAAAACAGATTCTATTAAAACACCAATCAGGAACTATACGAATAAACTAGTTGTTTCTGGTGTGAAGGTAGACTTTAAAACTGGAACTAGATCACAGGCAACTATTAAACAATCTGGCCAACTAAGACACATGGAAAACGATCATCTTCTAACTGAGTGGGACGAGTTACCAGAACTACCATTACTATTGTACCCAAGTAAACTAAAACACGATATTTACGGTTTAGATGATGGTGATGGACGAAATAGTTCTATGTACAGTCATTTACTATCAACACTTGAACAATACCAATTAGATGACGAAACACTTAACAATCTAGCTAATTTTGTTAATAAGCATGTATTTGCTAAACCATTAAATGAGACAGAGCTAACAAATACAATTAATTCAGTTAAGACTAAAAAGCCATCTCAAGGAAAACCAAAATACTTAGATCCAAAAGATATTATTATGACTTCAGAGGTGTTAGTTGAAAAGTTGGATATTCATTATTTTAGGGGGAAGTTGTATTTCAAGAAAGACAATCATTTTATAAGTGATCGTAATTTATTGTTACGTGCAATTGATGATCTAATTAGACTTAATCCAAGCCAACATAAACAATTAATGGATCTATTTGAAATAAAGTCTTTTCTTCAAGAGGACGAGGATATGCCAGTACAGTTTAGAAATGGTTATACATTATATGAAAATGAAATTGTCGAAGTTGATCCAGGATTCACGCCTTATTACTTTGACATTGATTATATAGAAGATGTTTATGATAAAGATGTTGATGATTTTCTTAACTTTTTAACATGTGATCGAAAGGATTTGCGCAATGTAGTTGAAGAGGTGCTAGCACATGTTATCATGACAAAAGATTTTCCGCATCGTGCTTTTTTCTTCCAAGGCGAACATGGAGGGAATGGTAAGAGTACATTTATAAAGATGGTACAGGCCTTTTCTGATGGACTTAATACAAGTGTTAGTTTAGATAAGTTTGATGATGACACAAGCGTGTACAGTCTTGTTGGAACGTTACTTAATGTTGCTGATGATATCGATGCTAGTTATTTAGACAGGTCCAGTAACTTTAAAACATTAGCAAGTGGAGATCCACTTTTAATTAGACCAATTTATTCACCACCAGTGAAGGTTAACAATAAAGCTACGCTTATATTTACGTGTAATGAAATGCCTACTTTTAGGGATAAATCAGGAGGTATTACCAGGAGAATGGTCGTTATTCCTTGTGATAACAAGATCGTTGAACGTGATTTTAAAATTGATGAAAAGCTTTCAACCGATAATGCTAAATCATACCTATTAAGACTAGCGCTCGAAGGTCTTGATCGCATACTTAAAAGTGGTGATATTAGTCAATCAGATACAATTGACGAAAAGACCAAAGAATATTTTATCTCCAGTGATAGTGTGGTTTCATTCCTTGAAAATCATGAAGTAAAGGAAGTAGTTACTACTGCAGCTTATCGGAAATATGTAGCTTACTCAGAAGAAAATGGACTGACTGCTGTAGGAAATACCGAATTTGGTCGGCGGTTGGCTACTGCTGGGTATGAGCATAAGCAGATAAGGAAAGATGGGAAAAGGATAAGAGTTTATCATAAAAATGAACCTGTCACAGGATAGTGTCACAGATTGGGTGATTCATCTTGTGACATAGTATAAGTATTGGTGTATCAGCATTTTAAGAAGGTTTTGTTAAGAGGGATGTCACAGGATGAAAAAACATCTTGTGACAGTCACAAGACCTTATATTATATAGTCTTATAGTAC
>RWZE01000069.1_pt1 | contig 32852 bp, 43 predicted proteins | sample 2187721 | NCBI WGS metagenome assembly RWZE01 (sample SAMN10531867, study PRJNA481165) | viral metagenome | isolation source: viral particles purified by filtration and ultracentrifugation from about... | host: Nasonia giraulti 16.2 | place: USA:Tennessee | collected 2011-04-01
AGCGGAGTTCAATACTGAAAAGGAGGAAATAAAACACAGAGCAATCCAACACATCTATGATTTTGATCAAAATGTAGAAATGTTTCCTGCAGAAAAAGACATAAGACTCGTTCCAGTAATTAGTTTTGTGCAAGCAGGATGTTTTAAAGAAGCGATACTAAATGCGCAGGACGAATTTGTGGCCACATATGCAAATAACTTAAGCGCCAATGCGTTTGCTTTAGAGATCCGAGGAACAAGCATGCAGCCAGACTTCTTGCCGGGGGATAAAATAATATGCGACCCAGAAGTGAAACCTTCTGGAGGGGAATATGTCATCGCGCAAAACGGAGATCACGAAGCAACTTTTAAAAAATACCGCCCTCGTGGATTTGATGAAACAGGCAAAGAATATTTCGAACTAATACCAAGCAACCCAGACTTTGCAACAATGAGTTCTCGCTTTCAAGAAATCAAGATAATTGCAACCGTAGTGGAACATATCAGAAATCTAAGAAAGTAAAAAAACTAAACTTCAGATACCGCCTTCGGGCGGTTTTTTAATACCCAAGATAAAGTAATAAAAAAATAACTATTAAAAACAACACGATAAACAAACATTATACCTATGGTGCAAAATAAGCTTGCAAGAGTATTATCTTAGTATTATATTTGCACCATCAAGTTAAACAAACGGTATAACTAAATGACTACGGAAATTCAAAGTTTCCGCAACAATCTTTGCGTATCACTGATCGTTGCAGGATTAACAGATGCTAATCAAATCATTTCACAAGCGACGGCTCTTGAGGAATTCATCCTCGGTAATCCCGAAAAAAAAGTAACCGTGACTATTGCGCAAAGCATCCCACTGACCACGCAAGCAACTCCTGAAACGACCCAAGATACAGTGCAAAGCGAACAGGCACGTGACGAAGTTGCTGATGCAGAAATCACAGAGCACGAAATCACAGAGCACGAAATCAAAAATGCATTGATGGCAGTTGCGAAGAAAAGTCGCAATGCGCTTTACGCGATTCTCAAGCAGTTCAATGCGTCGAAAGTCAGCGATCTTCAAACATCTGACTATCCGAACATCATGCAAGCCGCTGACCAAGCTCTTGGAGCATAAACATGGATAAGTTAAATCAACTCGCAGAAAAGCGCATTCAAGCTGTTTTCACAGTGCGCGAACTTCTCACAGCGATTCTATTTTTCGCAGCTCTAATCGCAGCGATCTGTTTCGCAATTTTCAAACTGTTTTTAGCTTAATTGGTGTCGAACATGGCAACTCACGCGAAACTCAGCCCGTCTTCTGCGCATCGCTGGATGAACTGCGCAGCAAGCATCATTGTTGAGAAAGACCTACCGAACACCTCGTCTGCACATGCAGATGAGGGCACGGCAGCACACTTTCTTGCATCTGAAAGCTTGGAGCAAGGAAAAGACGCGTCGGACTTTTTGAATCGATTCATTTCACTAAATGGCGGAAACGCGTACTGGAATGAAAGCGCGGGCACTCGCACAGGTTTTTCTGTTGATCTCGAAATGATCGAGAACGTGCAGAAATATATCGATGCGATCCGTTCACAAGCCGACGGCAATCAACTTCTTGTAGAGCAGCGTTTAGATTTCTCTGAATTTATCGGTGCGCAAAATGCTTTCGGAACTGCCGATGCGGTCGTGCTTACTGACACTGAAATTCAGGTCCACGATCTGAAATACGGACGCTTGAAAGTAAGTGCAGACGACAACGAACAACTGAAGCTGTATGCGCTCGGTGCGTTGAATGAATACAGCTGGCTCGGTGACTTCACCCAAGTGCGGATGGTAATCCACCAACCGCGTGCGGGCGGATCATCTGAATCGGTGATCACTGTTGAAGAACTCATTGCGTTTGCAGCCGAAGCAAAGAGCACGGTCAAGCATATCGTTTATTTACAAGACGTTTTGAACATTGGCGACGGTGCTTCTATTGACGAATACAAAGAGGCTTTCAATCCGGGTGAAAAACAGTGCCAGTGGTGTAAAGCAAAAGGAACTTGCCTTGCCCTTGCAAAACATGCGCTTGAAACGATCATCGGCGACTTTGATGACGTCAACGAAGTTGACTTAGAAGCCGAGTTCCAAACAGCAGCTGCAAACGTGCAAAGCGCTCAAAACGACTTGCTCGGCAAGTTCTACGCTGCGGCACCACTAATCAAAACGTGGATGGACGCTGTAGCAAGAGAAGTCGCAAGCAAGTTGAACCTTGGCGAACAGGTCACAGGCTTCAAGCTTGTACAAGGTAGACAAGGAAACCGCGCTTGGGCCGATGTAGAAGAAGCAGAACAGCTTTTAAAAAGCATGCGTCTTAAGACAGAACAAATGTACGACCTCAAATTAATCTCCCCGACCGCTGCAGAGTCTTTGAAAAAAGCCGACGCGATTGGCCCACGCCAGTGGACCAAGGTTGAAAACCTAATCACACGCTCAGAAGGCAAGCCGACTGTAGTACACGAATCTGATAAGCGCCCAGCGCTTGAAGTAAACCCAACAAATGATTTTGAAGAAATCCAAGGAAACTAAACATGAAAATTTCACTTAAAAACGTCCGCCTCACATTCCCTGCCCTTTTCGAAGCGAAAACAGTAAACGGCGAAGGCGCACCTGCATTCTCAGCATCTTTTTTGTTGACACCAGATCACCCAGCAATTGAAACATTGCGCGCTGCTTTCGACAAAATTGGCGAAGCGAAATGGGGCGCTAAATGGCCTGTAATCAAAAAAGGTATCGAAGCAAAAGACGCTTTGGCGCTGCACAACGGTGATTCAAAAGCGGAATACGACGGTTACGAAGGCAACTTCTTTATTTCTGCGCGTAATAAAACTCGCCCTGTTGTTATCGATCGCGATAAAACCCCACTGGTAGAAGCCGACGGTAAGCCGTACGCGGGCTGCTATGTGAATGCCTCAATCGAGCTTTGGGCACAAGACAACAATTATGGCAAGCGCATTAATGCTTCATTGCGTGGCGTGCAGTTCCTAAAAGATGGCGAAGCGTTCGCGGGTGGCGGTGTTGCTTCTGATGATGAATTCGATGACTTGGGCGTAGACGCAGAAGAGCTAGACCCAGCATTCACATAAATAAACCGCCCTCAGCAACGGGGGCAACCCTTTCCAACTCAAGAGTGAGTAATAAAAATGAGTCAAAAACCAACTGACGTATCTGACTTTTTCGGTGACTTGAACGCAGGGATCTTCGAAAAGCAACTCGGCGCTGTTCTTTCTGATGTTGCCGCTGGCGTGGTGATGAACGCAAAACAAGGCGAAGTCACTATCAAGTTGAAGATCAAACAGATCTCAGACACACAGCAAGTCAACGTAACGCACGTAATCGACTACAAAACACCGACTGCCAAAGGCCATCGTACTGAACTGACAGAAGGTGCAACCCCAATGCATGTGCTTTCAGGCGGTTGCATTTCGCTTATGCCAGCGCGTGTAAACACAAACGAGTACGCGGAATAACAATCCGCTTCGCCCCATACCCATTTCAAAACAACCACTAATCAAGAGTAAAAAAACATGGAACAAACAGCAGTTAAACAAATCGCAGACTTAGCAATCGCAGCACAAGGCAATATGCCGGTTCAAGTAGACGATGGTGCATCAATCGCAATCGTGCCCGAAGGTTTTAAAATCCACAGCACTGAAAAATTTAACGATTTCCGTGATCGTTTTCGCGGGACATTCGCCACGACTTCGATCCCTGCATTTGTTCAATATGTTACTGATCGCAACAACACAGACGTGCGAACTTTTATCGACACAGCACGCGGCCTTATTGCTAAAACTATTTTCAACCTTGGGAATGAATTTACAGCTGGCCACGCAGATGACATCGCACTTTTACGTCTTGAAAAACAACCTGAATTTCTCGCTTTAGAACGTGCGAACGGCCAACGTTTTCGTCAACAAGATTTAATCGATTGGGTGGATGACTGGGCGGATTTCGTCACAGCACACAATGAAAGCGGCCCGATTCCAACTGAAAAAGCAATTCGCGCATTGCAAAAAGTGAAGATCCAAAAGGGACATGAAGTTGACAGCCAAGTTCGCGACTTAGGCTATCAGGCAAGCGTAACTGAAAAAATGGAAGCGACAGGCACGGATGAAAACTTGCCAACCCATTTCGTCATGCGCACTGAAAGCTTCAAAGGGCTACCTGTTGAAGATCTAAAAATCTCTTTCCGTATCTCAACCAAAGACGACGCCCCTACTTTCCTATTGCGCCACATCGGCAAAGATGCACACGACCAACGCCGCGCAGACCAGTTCGTCAACATTCTTGAAACTGAATTACTCGGCCTCGGTGAGTTCTACCAAGGCACTTTTGAAGCCTAAATAACGCAGTAACCGCTTCGGCGGTTGCTTCGGAAAGTGAATGGATTGCTGACCCTCTGCGTTCACTTTGCCAAAGCAAGTTTTGTATGCCCCCAGTGCGTTTAGGTATATGCGCAAATCGACAAGGTATGAGTGTTGAGACTGGAAATAACCGTATCAGTAAACAGCGCATTTAATTCCTGTGCGGGTGTTTATCGTGTGCCGCTACGAAAGTGCGGCTGTTTTTGAAAGTGTATGCACGTCGTTCATTTTCAAAAACAGGAGTAGATAGAATGCAACCATATACTTTGCAACAAGCACAAGATTTAGTCTTGTCAAAAATGAAGAATGATTGGGTCGACATATTCCACCCTGCAGAACTCGATAAACAATTCCACAACGGGGAACTGAGCTACGGCGCTCTTTTCGGCGGACTCCACGACCGCGGCCTATTGGAAAAAAAAGTAATTTGGCTGGGGGCGAAAAGTAATATGCCCAGTGATTGTGTTGAAGAAGGCTTCAGCGAACCGCAAGCCAGCACATATCTAGGTTTTAAATTCCAATATCGAAAAAAGAGCGATGCAGTACCACCAACATCAAATAGCACCCTTTTCCTAGATCTCGAAACATACAGCGAAACGCCGATTAAAAACGGCACGCATGCATACGCAGAAAATGCGGAAGTAATGATTTTCGCATGGGCACTTAACGATGGCGAAGTGCATGTTGAAGATTTGACAAAGCGTACATTGAGCCAAAAATTAGTGTCTTTGCTTACAAACCCAGCTGTCAAACTGATCGCCCATAACTCAGGCTTCGACCGCACCGTATTACGCCATGTATTCCCGATGCTTGATCTAAAAATCGACCGCTGGGAAGACACCATGGTTCAAGCAATGAGCCATTCGTTACCCGGTGGCCTTGGCCCGTTATCTGAGATTTTCAATCTAGAACAAGACACTGCGAAAGATAAAGCTGGCCGTCAATTAATCCAGTTGTTCTGCAAGCCGCGTCCGAAAACTAGCAAGATCCGTCGCGCTACAAGCGAAACACACCCTGAAGAATGGGCCAACTTTGTCGCTTATGCCAAAAACGATATTTTGGCGATGCGCGAACTGTACAAGAAAATCCCGAAATGGAATTTTCGCAATACTGAATTGGCGCTATGGCACTTGGATCAAAAGATTAACGATCGTGGCGTTTGCATCGATCTTGAACTTGTTGAATCTGCAATTGAGGCAGTAAACAAAGAGCAAGCTGAACTTGCAAAGCAAACAAAGGAAATGACAAATGGCGAAGTTGAAGCGGCAACACAACGCGATGCAATGCTCAAACATATTCTTAGCGCACACAACGTTTCTCTACCCGACATGCAGAAATCAACTCTTGAGCGAAGACTTAACGACGACAGCTTGCCTCTTGCAGTTAGAGAACTTCTTGCCATTCGTCTCCAAGCGTCTACGACCAGTACAGCAAAATACAAAGCGCTTGACCTTGGCACTAACACCGATGGGCGCCTCAGAGGGACTTTACAGTTCAATGGTGCATCGCGCACGGGCCGATGGGCGGGACGCACATTTCAGCCCCAAAATTTACCACGACCATCTTTAGACCAAGACACGATCGACCAAGGCATTGAGTCTTTGAAAATCGGTCTTGCCGATGTTTTCTATGACAACGTCATGGAACTTACAAGCTCGGCGATTCGCGGATGCATCTGTGCGCCAAAGGGTAAAAAACTGGTCATCTCGGATCTATCAAATATCGAGGGCCGCGCCCTTTCTTGGCTGGCGGGCGAAGAATGGAAAAACCAAGCGTTTAGAGATTTCGACAACGGTAAAGGCCACGATCTTTATAAGCTTTCATATGCAAAATCATTCGGCGTATCGCCTGCTGACGTTGATAAAGACCAACGCCAAATCGGTAAAGTCCAAGAACTGGCTTTAGGTTATGAAGGCGGTGTCGGCGCGTTCTTAACGTTTGCCACGGCGTATGGACTGGATCTCGACGCTATGGCACAGCAAGCGATTGGCGGCATTGATCAAAGCGTTATGAACGAAGCAATTCGCGCTTACGAATGGCATAAAAAAGAACGTCGTAACACGTTCAATTTGAAACGCGACACTTGGCTTGTATGTGACTCGTTTAAACGTTCTTGGCGCTATGCGCATCCAAATATCTGGGCATGGTGGGCAGAGTTAAAAGACGCTGCAATCAGCGCGATTATGAACCCCGGCAAAGCATATAAATGCCGATCAGTATCTTTCTATAAAAAAAGATCTTGGCTGCTTATCAAATTGCCAAGCGGACGTTTTCTTTGCTACCCGTCAGCACGAATCGAAGACGGCAAAATCTCATACATGGGCAACAACCAGTACACCCGCAAATGGCAGCGCCTGTACACCTACGGTGGAAAATTTGCGGAGAACATCACACAGGCATTCGCCCGCGATATCCTTGGCCACAACATGCCAATCATCGAGGACGCTGGGTATGAAATCGTACTTTCAGTGCATGACGAAGTGCTTTCGGAAACACCAGATACACCTGAATTTAACCATGAACAACTCTCGAACCTGCTTGCGACCAATCCCGAATGGGCAAGCGATTTGCCATTGGCGGCAGCAGGGTTTGAATCTTATCGTTATAGGAAAGATTGATATGTCTTGGATCAACACTGATGAATCGCTACCCGAACCTGAAACAACGGTATTGATCAAAGTAGATGGGAACATGCATTTGGCTGCTTTGGAGTGGGAAAAGCCGATGTTTGAAGAAACTTTTCAGCCCTTCTTATTTTGGTTAGATACCGTAACGGACTGTTCGTGGGATCAAGCGGAAGTAGACCATTGGTACCCAATACCTAAGGAATTGTTCAATGCCTAAATTTGAAATGCCTGTGCCAGAACGTCGCAAGTTGCTAGAAAACATCGATGTTCTAGTTAAACGCCCTGCCCACGCGAATGAACGCACTTTGGCAGAAACAATCGTTTTATTGAACAAATTATTTTCATCGCTCTGCCAAGAGCAAATTGAAATCCAATTAGTAGTTAAAGGGGAATAACCATGACACAAATCAAAATCGAAGTACCAATGCAATTGCTTGATGCAGCAACAATCTGCGCGGCTAAAAAAGACGTTCGCTTTTATCTAAACGGCGTTGCTTTTAGTCATGGACATATTGTTTCTACAGATGGGCATCGGGCATTCGCGTGTTTAGTTGGCGGGTTAAACGAAGACCTAGAATTCATCATCCCCACCGAAGCGATTAAATCTTTTATTAAAAAGGTTCCTGCAAAAACTCGAATTGCAGATTGCACTGTGTTTTACGACCCAAGCACTAGACATGGCGAAATTCACTACGGACAAGAAGCGCGTGAACTGTTCATTGCGATAGATGGAAAGTACCCCGATTGGCGACGTGTTTTCCCGCAAAAAATACCCACGGGCGAATACAAAGGTTTTGTTCCACAATTCAATTGGCAGTATTTAGTTGATTTCCAAAAGATCCATAAAACCCTCGGCGGCAACGGAATTAACGTTGGTTTTCAACCACAAGCAGTCAACGAGGTTGCAGGAATATTTTTCACAGGGAAACCCTTTGAAGATGACGGGCGTTTTAAAGAAGTTAAAGCCTGCCTAATGCCATGTCGCATCTAACAATGCGCGAATCGAAAATTGAAGCCCACCTCGTCCAATGCGTAAAAGCGTTGGGCGGTGAGGTTAGGAAAGTTAAATGGCTGGGTCGCAATTCAGCACCCGATCGCATTGTGATGTTGCCCCACCTGACATTTTGGGCAGAGCTAAAAGCAACAGGCGAAAAGCCAACGGCCGCCCAACTTCGTGAACATTGCAGAATGCGCAAGATGGGTCAACAAGTTGAAATCATAGATTCTTTCGAACGAATCGAGGAGTTATTGGGGTAAAGCATGAAAGCAACTGAGTTTGTGAAAAAGTTTGGCATTGAGTTTGCCAAAAAATGGTTTGCTGAAAATGTTGGCAATACCCCGACACACCAGAAATACGTGAACATTGTTGATGGTGAGCCTAAGGGCATTATTAGCACGGCATTGTATGGTGACTTTCATGTTGCTGAGTTGAAGCGTCTCATTGAGTCGCATGAATTGGTGAGTGTTTGTGGTGGTATTGATTCATGCAAAAAGAAGGTATCAACACGGGATAAGTGCAAGCCAACAGCATCTTATTTTGCTATCCATCTCAAGAAGCCACACCTAATTCAGCTATACGCAAGGAATGAAGCAAAACTTGTTCCGAATTACAGTTTTAGGGATTTGATCAAAGCCATCGCCGACGTGGAGGCATGTCAAAATGACAACTAATTTCGCGCCTCGCCTTTATCAAAACATGATCATCGAGCACATTCTTGATACTCCGCGCTGTGGTGTCTATGCGGGCATGGGTACAGGCAAAACCGTTTCTACGCTTTCAGCATTAGAGATTTTAGAAGTGTTTGAGCCGGGACCAACTCTCGTTGTTGCCCCCCTGCTCGTTGCTTCACAAACATGGCCCGATGAGGCTTTAAAATGGGAACATCTAAAAGACTTCAAAGTGGTCGCTGTCACTGGAACTGTTGAGCAACGCATGCAAGCGTTACGTCAAAAAGCCAATGTCTACACGATCAACTATGAAAACCTACCTTGGCTTGTTGGTTACCTTGGCACTGACTGGTTCTTTGAAAAAGTAGTAGCGGATGAAAGCACTAAATTAAAAGGCTTTCGTGTCAGTCAAGGTTCAGTACGTGCAAGAGCATTGGGCAAAGTTGCACATAGCAAAGTGAAAAGATTCATTGAGCTGACGGGTACCCCCGCACCAAACGGTCTAAAAGACTTGTGGGGTCAGACATGGTTTTTAGACCGTGGCCAACGCCTTGGCACAAGTTTCAGTGCGTTTACTTCACGTTGGTTTAAACAGATCCAAGTTGGCGCTGATCGCAATGCTGTGCAGCTTGTGCCCCATGATCACAGTCAAGCTGAGATCCACGACAAGCTCAAAGACATTTGCATCAGCATCGAAGCAAAAGATTATTTCGATATTTCTGAGCCAATCACGACGACCATTGAAGTTGAGTTGAAAGGAAAAGCGCGAAAAGTCTACGACGATATGGAAAATGAAATGTTCATTGAACTATCAGAGAATACAGAAGTCGAAGCATTTAACGCAGCATCAAAGACAATGAAGTGCTTGCAGATCGCGAGCGGCGCTATCTATACAGACGAACAGGGCAACTATCAAGCAGTCCACGATCTGAAAATCAAAGCATTGGAATCTATCATTGAAGAAGCTGCGGGCATGCCAGTGCTCGTTTCTTATCACTTTAAAAGTGATCTTGAAAGATTGCTTAAAGCTTTTCCGCAAGGTCGTCACCTTGGCAAAGAGCCAAAGACAATTCGTGACTGGAATAAAGGCAAAATTCCTGTGCTATTTGCCCACCCTGCCAGTGCAGGCCACGGCCTGAATTTGCAAGACGGTGGCAACATATTGGTTTTCTTCTCGCACTGGTGGGACTTAGAACAGTATCAGCAAATTACCGAACGCATAGGCCCTACTCGCCAAGCACAGGCTGGGCATGATCGACCCGTGTTTGTTTACCACATTGTCGCAAAGGACACGATGGACACGGTAGTAATGGAGCGCCGCGAATCAAAGCGCGAAGTGCAAGATTTGCTTATGGAAGCAATGAAAAAACGGAGTGAAAAGTAATGTTAGATAATCAGAAAATTAAAGAAATAGCGTTGGCCAACGGTTTTTCGTTGAAAGAGCAAGCAAGCGGCAATGTGGATCTTCACTCGTATGTGTATGAGTTTGCACAAGCTGTGGCTGCTCGGGCCATTCCAGATGGTTTTGTTTTGGTACCGGAACAATCTTTACAAGCTGCTTTACTCTGGATGGATGACGAGGTTGATTGTAATCATGTAAATCAGGACATGATAAGAGCGTTGTTTGAGCACAAGCCAGTCCTTGAAAAAGCCATTATCGAAGCGCAGGAGCAATTGGCATGAAAATGAGTGAGTTTAATGCGCTTATCAAGCCAATTGAAAGACCATTGCGAACCTTTCATTGTGGATTTAATTATCTTGAAACTTGGATTGAGGAAGAAAGTAAATACTGTGCAAATGGTATTGATTTTAATCCTGATTTTCAGCGCGGGTATGTTTGGACTGAACAACAACAAGTACTTTTTTTAGAAAATGTTTTACGAAGAATTGTAGATGAAAGCGGCTTAACTATTCGCTTTAATAACCCTGTTTGGAGTGATTCTGGGCTTGACGGCGATCTGCCCGATCAGACGGTTTGCATTGATGGGCTGCAGCGATTAACGGCAGTTAGAAAGTTTATTAAGGGTGAGTTAACTATATTTGGAATTAAGCATGATGACTTGCCCATGCATGTAATTTTACGTGATTTAAGAATTGTTGTTCAGATGTATGAGTTTAAATTTAAAAATGATCTGCTTCAGTTTTATTTAGACATCAACAGCGGCGGAACCGCACATTCAGCTGAAGAGCTAAGCCGAGTGAAGAATTTAATGAAATCCGCGGAGGTAAAAGACAATGCGTAAATATTTTATTGTTGTTGAATCCAAAACACCGCCCCAGTTATTTTTAGGTGATCATATCGGCGAAGGTAAAATCATTGAGCTAAAAGCAGAAGAGTTTCCAAAGCGAGTTACCGCCGCTTGGCTTTCTGAGCGTTTCAATTTATCTCGTAAATCGATCATAGAGAAAGTCGGGATTTATAATAAAGGAGACGCCAACAAGCATCTGTACGATCCTGCAGAGGTTATGCCGATTTTAGAAAATCTTGACATAGCGCCCAAACGAGGTGCAAGGCGTAAGAATTAAAAAAGGGCTTAGCGCCCTTTTTCTTTTACTTTTTAAATGCTTGTATTATGCGATTTTTCATAAAAATAGAAGCCGCATATTTTTGCATTTCTAAAAAGTTTTCAAATTTAGTATTGTGTCGGATAAATATATTAATTTCTTCAGAAGCATCTAACTCTTCAACCGTTTTAAAGTCTAGGCTAGCTTTCGCACAAAGGTCTTTGAAACTATCAAAATCGGTATGTTCTTTGAAAAAATCGTCATTAAGTATTTTACCTAATGAAATAGTTTCCAGATTATTTTGAGAAGATATCTTTTCTACTAACCGATTCAGACCATCAAGATTTCCGGTAATTTTAACAGACATAAACAAATCCTTAATATCTAATGTTTAATTAACAATATATCAGACTTAAAACGTCTGAACTGCTTCGATACTTTGGTCTAAGCAGTTCGAAACCACCTTCAAGCAGCAGTCAGCATATCGACAACATCAGAAGCTTTAGGATTGAAGTAAGTATTAACGGGTACCGCATATCTAAAGTCAAAGTATAAAAGATATACTAAAGGTATATTTAATTGTAACTATTTATAAGTCGACTCCATGCGACACCAATAAAGTTTAAGTCATTGATTTTAAACAAATGTACAGTACGTTGACATCGTAGAGGTCACCAGTTCGAATCTGGTCATGCCTACCAAGATTTTATTGATGTGAATCAATAAGATATAAACTAAATGTCATGTTTATATCAATGTTTTTACTGTTCGATTGGTCAGCTTTGAGAATCAAAATTCTCAGAAATCGCATTAAAAACCGATTAATATTTCCGCTTTAGCACCAAAACGACACCAAGTTACAGCTTGGTTAATCGTATTGGTGCTTTTGCGACACCATATTTTGAGGTAATTATGCAAAAGCCAATTCGACGTGGTAATTCATGGCGCATGACCGTGCGTTTCAACGGGCAACGATATACTGTCACTCGCGATACCGAAGAAGAATGCATCAAGTGGGCTCAGCTTAAATTGATTGAGCTAAAAAGCCAAGATGCAAAGATCGATCACATTATCCATCTCACATATAAAGAACTTTTTCAAAAATACTTTGACGAAGTCGGCTCTAAGAAACGCGGGGCCAGTTTTATCGCACAGCAATTAAAAGCATTTGAAAAGTATTGGGGCAAACTTGCACTTGAATCAATCCACAACATTACACCGCAGAAAGTCACAAAGTGGCGTAACGATCGCTTAAAGAAAGTCTCCCCTGGTACTGTGCAACGACAAATGTGTTTGTACAGTTCAGTATTCACTTACGCTAAATCTGAATTATTTTTAATTAAAGAGAACCCGTTTAGCGGCGTGCATAAACCGCTTAAACCAGCGCCTCGCTCAAGACTTATTTCAGAACATGAAATTGAGGACATTATAAAAGGCCTTGACTATTCTGTTGGCCAAGTCCCGACTAAGCCATCGCATTTTGTTGCTTGGGCTTTCCTATTTGCGATGGAAACTGCAATGCGAAAAGGCGAAATTCTTGGAATTACACGCAACAACATTCACGAAGACTACGTGCATCTGCCTATGACCAAAAACGGGACTGCACGTGACGTACCGCTGTCGCATAAAGCACGCGCGATGTTAGATCTATTGACTGTCGATATTGGGCATGTTATCCCGCATAACTCGAATTCGTTTCGTTTAATTTGGCAACGAAACTTGCATCGAGTCGGTTTGAATGGCCTTGTGAAATTTCACGATACAAGACACGTTGCAATCACCCGCTTTGTTAATCAGCAGAAATTGCCAGTTGAGATTTTAGCCAAGGTCACAGGGCATAAGTCGATTAATGTTTTGGTGAATACTTACTACAACCCGAAAGCATCTGACATCGCAAAAATGTTAAATGCTGCATAAAGAAAATGGCCCTCAATCGAGGGCCATAAACTAATCACAAATCAAGAAAAGGAGAGTTTTTAATGAAAGATCATATTTATTTTAAGGATGGTGAATTAACTTGTTCGATTTGTCATAGCAACGAGGCTCACAATGGTAGTGACTTCACTAGATTTAAAATACACCCAATTTATAACAAAGATATTGTTAATCCATCTGATACCAATTCAGATATGGGGTTTTGGGCAGAATGTCTTACATGTAAAAAAGCGACTAAGCCAGAAAATTCAAGAACACCATACCTCTATTATTAGGGAAAAGCCCATCATTCGAGGGCCTTCACCAGAGCGCCGTGCCGCGCCTTACATTCATTATATTTCCCAATAAACTCAACCAGCCACGGCGCTAGATCTCTCCCCTGCCCCGACTCGATTTGACGAAGCTCAGGGCATTCTTGTTTTAGATTAGTTGGTATTTTTGGGGATGAGACTATTGATCGCTGACAGCCCATCATCATCAATACAATGCTGCTGATAAATAGGACGCTCAATGATCTTTTGCACTTCACGTGTAACAGTTTCGGTTTTGACGCGTTGTTCTGATTTGAGTTCTTCATAGTCTTCACTCGCTTGATTGGCTTTGGCTTGAGCCACGGCGATAGCTTGCTTCTGATCGGCTTTGAGTAGCTGGCCTTTCAAATGATTTGCATAGCCCAAGCTGATCATCAGACATAAATAAAGCGCAATGATCAGAGATATGCGCTTGTTGAGTAAGATCCAAGTCATGTATTGGCTCCCACACATTTTTGATGACGATCCACTTGTCGAGTCCATACGCCATAGCAACCGTTTGAGCGAACCGAGCAATCCTTTTTGGCCACGAACTTCCATTTCAATAGAGCATCACATGCTTGCCGATGTTGCCCTTGATTCAGCAAGCGTCGCATTGAGCTACTGTTCCAATTTGATTGGCCAAAGTTATATGTGAAGTCAAGATACACGTCATATTCGGCTTGAGATAAGCGAACGTGCGGGATCGACTTTTTAAATGCAGCTTCGTCTTTTGAAATATGTGCTTTAGAGATTTGAATGGCTCGATCCTTACTAACCGCTGGATCGGTCATTTTGACTCTTTGACCATTTTCGTAGACCGTGGACCCAATCCCAATCGTCGGTACTTTACCGCTATCAAGATATGGCTTTGAGCTAAAACCCTCATATGAAATTAAAGACGTAAAAAAAGCAGCCGAAGCTGCTAATCCACCAATAAAGTATTTTGTTTTATTTGACATCACACTCCCCTTTGAGTTTTTGAACTGTCAGTGCATGCACTTCTTTTTCGCGTCGATTTCGAGCAATTGCAAAGTAGACTTGCGTGATTAGACCGAGCGCGGCGATCGTTAAACCAAACCAGCCAATCACATCAATTTTTGCTGCAAAGGCTACAAACGATGCACTGCCACTTGCTACTGTGATTTTTTGCGTTACTGCGACTGCACTCGCTTCGAGCGCAGCGGATGTTTCAGACATGATGTTTTCCTTGATTTTGGGCGTAAAAAAGCCCGCAACTGCGGGCTATGGGTTATGCTTGAGCTAAACTCTTATGTTTAATTCATTATATATATTTAATTAAAATGCACTCAACATTTTTGCTTGACTATCTGTTAATTGATTTGCAAAAAAGAAATCAGAAACAACAATATTATTAAATATAGTTCCGTAACTTTGATACGCACCGCCAAAATCTAAATAGAAGCTTTCGGTTGTTGCTTCTTTAAAGATTTCACCACCAACACTTGTTGTTAAGCTGCCTTTTCGATAGCCCGTTTTTAAACTACTCAATGTATTTGCAACGAATACATGCGATGTATCACTGTGGTATGCGAGGTTCGCACTGTCTGAAATGTTTGCGACAATAGGATTGAACGGAGGTTTCGCTGTACTGAATTGAAAATATTCTGCTGATGTGCTTAGTGTAATAATTTTAGCTCTATTATTGCGCTCATCATGCCAAGTTGCTGCAGAAATCAACATATCTGTTATTGATGTTGTTTTGAAATCTTTCGGTGTTTTTATACCAAAACCAAAATTTCCTACTTTTGACAGAATGTGCTGATTTTCAGTTGTGAATAGTGCACCATCAGCACCTATGCCTTTTGCATTTGAAGAAAAATCAATACAGTTATTAGCGTCTAAAGACGGGGCAATGCCGTTACCGAAAATTTTAACAATTAGATCAACACCGTCGATCGCATATAGTTTTGAAAGTTTGCTGCTTGAGCTGAATTTAACGCCGAATGAGCCAGAAATATAAGTAGTCATATGTCCGTAACATTTTGCATTAAATAGCAACTCAAATGCTTTAAGTGTTCGAGCTTCATCTTTGATGACTCCGCCATCCGCAATGACCCGATTTTTATATTTTTGAAACTCAATTTCAGGAGTTGTCCCGAGCATTTTTGAAGTTCCGAAATGATTAGTGGCAATATTGTTTGATTTAATTACGACTGACATTAGATAAGATCTCGCTTAAAGTTAAAATTAGAAGCCCAGCATTTTCATTGCTATTTAATGATGTAAAATTGTCTGCGTACTCAATCACAATAATGTAAATTCCATCCTCCCATTTCAACATTTGGCTGTACCCTCCATACCATCCATCATCAAATGGCTGATAAGAAAATGGAAAAGTTACAGCGTTGTCGTATGAGAGAAAAAGTTTATATTTAGTCCGCGGATAGCCCAGATTCGTTGCGTGAGCTTGAATCATTGCGCCAATGCTTTCATCGCGAAAAATAACACCTTGACTTGATGCAGATGGCAACTTTTGAGATTCAAGAACTAACCATGTAATACCGTTGTCGGTCGATTTTGCGCGTGATCTATAAAATGGACCATCCCATAACGGGCGAATATCCATAATCAAATTATTGTCCATGTCCACCGAAATAGACGGCTCGTAGCCCCCTATATCGCTCACTCTTCCGCTATATCTCCAACTCATTCCATCATCATCGGAGTACATGCAAAAACAGGCACTACCTACATATAGTGGAACGATCATTCTGTTGTTTCGTGCTGTAACTATTGTTCCAGTTGTACCAAGAGCTATGCTGTTACTTGGAGCAATACCAAAAACATCGATGATTTTGGGCTCAGTGAATGTGAGGCCCTCATCACTTGAATAGCATTGAAAACGAGTATACGGCTCTGTAGTTTCAAGCCGCTTTTCATATATCAATAAAATTCGATTGTCTGAAGTTCTGCCAAGCGTCGGATGTTTCACAATGCCGCGCGGCTCATCCGGGGCTAAGAATAATTCACGAGATTCGACTTTTACATTCAAGTCTTTATCAATTGAAATGATAGCTTTCCAAAGCTCGGAACCTGTTCCGTCACCATCGAAACCATCTATTTGCTTGTGGTAAAAATATAGTAATCCCGTTTTTGTTTTAATCGCAAACGGCATTCGCTTAATTAAGTTGTCTTCATTTTTAGTTGCAATCGGAACAAGCTTTTTGATCTTTTCAAACTTCTGAATCAAAATATTTTGATAGTTAACTTGCACTATTTTTTCATTCATGCTCTCGATAATTGACTTATTATTGATAAGCAAATCAGCAGATAAGTTAAGATTTGATTGATCGTCAAAATGAGCAATAACGTTGCCCACTTTATCTTCAAAGTCGATTAGTGATTTAGATTCAGTTTGAGTTGGAATATTCTTAGACTCATCGTGCAAGTTTGAAATATTCTCTTGAACAGAGCCGTTTAAGCCGACGACATGAAGTCCACCACCAGCATCTGTATATCGATAAGTCTGAAGATTTGCATCGACAGCTTCATCTAAAATGACATTTTGATCTTCTGAAATATTTTTTGTCTTTTCTCTGATAATTTCATTTGTCGCTATTTCACGCTCTATCGTAAACTCATTCGCCCGATCCAGCTCACTTGCACCCGTATCATTCCACGCCGCGCCATCCCAGCGCCAAACCTTTCTAGTCTCCATGTCTTGCGCAAGACTGCCCATAATCGTCGGCCGATATGCTTTGAGCTCATCAATATTGGAGAATCCACGCTTCATCCCATGGTCAAGCAAATGCCGCTCAACACCGGGTGCCGTAAAGTACGTTTTACCACGGCGCGTATTTACTTTCTCCTTGCCATTCCCACTCACAAAATCATCAAGCGAGTCTGCATCTTTATCAGCATCAATAAGCTTCTGTGTAGTAACGATCGGCATTACTTTTCTCCAGATAATAAAAAACCGCCATCACGGCGGTCTTGGTTGGATTTAATTAATTAAAAAAACACATGATCTTCTTTGTAGTATCGATCATCGTAATTCACGCATTTCATTGTGTTCGTCATGCGGCTTGAAGGCTCAAGCTCAGTCATCATCATTGGCATTGAATTAACATCATCTACTGAGCTCACGATTTGATACGTTGTGCGCGCATAGCGATCATAACCCGTGACGAGCGCCATTTTAGGCGGTCTTGTCAGGGTTACTTGATTGAAGCCTGTTTGTCGGCACGGGATCATATCGACAGTGCCGTCGGGCAACTGTAGAAAGATCTTATATGACCAGTTCACAGGCATATCGACTTCTTGAGACAAGATGAGCGTCAAACCAAGTACAGCCTCAACTTCGCCATCTTGTGTTTTCAGTCGTGTGTTGTTGGCAACAATGATCTTGTCATTTCTGGCAAGCAGATTTGACTCATCAAGCACTTCAACTTGAGCTGTAACACGGCGATACTGCAGTTTATTCCACTCACGCCACGCCCGCGTTTTCGCTTGCTCATGCGTGCGAATACCTGAGGTTTTGATAGTTAAAGCATTGCGCGCACCTTCACCCTCGAATGCCTGACCTTTAGCGCGGTCAAAATAAATGTGATATTTGACCCGCGCATCATCAAGTGGATCAGTGTACTCAAGCTCAATGCCGTCATAATCCTTGTCAATCTGATGCGATGTTGTGCGCGTCTCAGACTGCGGCACTTTGTTGCGATGATTAAAAAGCAAAACCGCAATTTCTTGCGGCTTCTCGAACTTCAATCTCAGCCTTGATCCAAAGCGATAGGGCTCACAAAACACTGCACTTGAGATCATTCCTGCGATTTCCTCGAACGACAGGTTTGGGTCGTCAATCGTGTAGCTGAACTCCGCTGCCTTATCTGAGCCAAAGTAGGCTTTGACTGCTTGGATCTCAGCATTGATCTGCTGAATATCAACTTCGTCCGCCGTGCGCCGACCATTCTTATCATCAAGCGCGAGATAAATCAGAGCTTGGCCAGCATCGCGAGTCGCTACCAGTTCGCCGGTACCGTCAACTGGTAAACGTCGAGTCGCAAGCATATTGAGCTTCTTCTCTTTAAGCGACAGCGCGCCATCAGTGCCGGAGCTTTCAAGTCGAACAACTGTCACATCGCCATAATTGTCTTTCTTGCTTTTAGCCGTCGCATACACATCTTTGATCTTGCAGAGATCTTGAGATTTGTCGTTTTTGGTTGGTGTTGTTCGAGCAATACGAAAGCGCACTGAGCCTGGGTAATCCAGATCAATGCGAACGGTGGTACCAAACGGTGATTTAGAGTCTTTAATTATCTTGCGGGTTTTTGTGAATATGTCACCAATAGGCTGATTGTCATCATTGATATATTGGTACTCAATAAGTACATCTAGCCACTCATTCCAAACACCACCTTTTGAGTCCTGATAAAATAGACCATTCTGAAAGAAGAAGTTAAATACGACTTCCTCAGTTTCTGGCATAACCAGATTGTGCCAACCGACCCACACACTATCCAATCTATCAAGTCGGATCGATCTCAGTTGATCAATCGTGGATTGTCTTGGTAGTGAAAGTAACTTGAACCAGTCTTGATTCACCTGTTCAGGATTGTTTAGCTCTATCTGGGTTTGTGATACAGATGCAATTTGATACGAGCCATTAATGTTGATCGCATTCTTGTTTTTATTTAACTGCACACCCGCAACTGCTGTTTTATCAGAGCTTATGTACTGCCAATTCGAGTTGACTTGCATTGCATTCGCCAAGGTGATCACGTACTGAAATCCGCTTGTTATCGTGGTCTTGCTAATGCCCTGTACCTTGTATTGCCCTGAAACATCGCGGTAGTCAGTCTTTTCCGTCGGCTCTCCACCTTCCTCGGTTGGCGGCACCGTGCTTGTGAATGCAATCAGCGCACCGGTCAACACCACTCCCTGAAAATCGTTGGGATTGTTGATGTTTTCGTGTGTCTCAATAACTACGCGACGATCTGCTGTGAACATAACACTGCCCGACCACTGCACATCTTCAACGCCAAAGTCAGCGCCATATATCCCCACGTTGTCGCGGTTGGCAAACATTTCCGAGAAATCAATCTGGCCACGACTTTTGATCAGGTTTGGGTGTTCAAAGTAAATCTCATCAGATTCAATTTTCTGATCATTCGGCACCTCAACCGTCTGACCGTTGATTGACTTCGATTTCATACTCATTGGTGGGTAGTCATCGAAGCGCTCACCAACTTGATAAATCGGATCACCTAAAATACTGGTATGAGGGTCGTAAACAGATACTTTATATCCGGCAATATCATGAACGTCGGTCGTATCTTCGCGGCAGTCGTGGATCTCATAGTAGCCACGGCCAAGCACCATTAGGCTTACTTCAATCTCTTTGTCGTCATCATTGTAGTAAATGTACGTTGCTGCGATCAGATCAGGATAGGCTCGAACTGTTCCAAATATTTCGGGAATACGGCCACCAGGGCGTGCTTGGTTCTGCCGTGACGCAAGATCGTTGTTTGCTGACTGTGCTGCCGATACTTGCGGCTTCGGCATTGTCATGTATGTGTAGACAGAGAATATGAGTGTGATTGCAGCAACAACTAAATACGCGATCGTCACCGGGTCATAACCCGCCCAATTCACGACATAGAAGTCACCTTCGAGCGACAATAAATATTGCTCTGACTTCTCGTCACCACACGGCGTTACATCACAGTCGTGCGAAATACTGTTGTGATAGATCCTTGCTGTTGCTGGAAACTTATCGAACTGCGTTTCAAGATACTGAGTGATGTTTTCAACTTCGACAAATACATGCTCTTTGACCTCGAACTGATTGTCGATTATGCAAACTCTTTTCATCGGTAGAACTCACAATTTTCAAAGCCGAGAATCAACTCAAGCGGCACATACTGCGCAGCTTCAGCTAAATGCAAAACCTTGCCGCAATAAAAAAGCCCTATGTGATTCGCACTTAGGGCTTTTTTATTCGAGAAGAAAACTAGACATGGTGATATGGGCTCATCGAGTCGTTCAAAGTCGCCGTGACCATTCGCGTGGTCAAGCATGCGCTGCGACAAATCCTCACCGGTAATGATTTGCCATGCCTCATTCACAAATTCTTGGCAAGCGTATCCGTGGCCACGTTCTCGATTAAGTAATTGCTCAATCATAATGTAGCCCTCAACATCTGGAAGCGCTCAAATGAATAAACGTCGCCGGTCTTGTTGTTATTCAATTCAGGGGCCTTGGCTTCAAACGTGACATTACCTTTGCTGTCCTTACTCATACTGACGATATGCAGGGCTTGGATGGTAATCATTGGATAATCAAGATTGTCATCGCGATAGATCCTGCGCTTGAATATCACCGGCTCATAATCAGTTAAGCCTTCATAGGCGCGAATGAGCCGATCATCAAAGTCGTTGATCGTCATTTTTACGACTTGATCGAGATCGCTATTCACATTCATGCCATCGATCTGCATCGGCATGTATTCGTAGTGGAGGCGAGCACTATCTTCATGTGTGATCGTGAACCCATCCTCATCAAACGACTGAAAGAAAAATTCGAATGTTGGGTGTGAGATCTGGACACAATCAATCGGCGAAACGCTACCCGCAGCATTTAAATAGAATGATGTGTAACTCATTTAATTGTCCTTAGTGCCTCGGGCAGCGCAACGTTCACCAGATGATCTAATGGGTTAAAGATGTCACTTAGATCAGTTCCGCCATTACCGGCATCAACAATGATCTTGTTGAGCTCATGATCAATAATCGGCTTTACCAAAAACTGGGCAGACACGCCAAACACAAGCCCTTCTTTACTATCGAGCCCAAACGAATCAGGCACGAAATGACAGCGATACTGCTTGTATTCAGGGCCATCAACGATTAGGTTTGCGTAAAATGGCTGACTCGGGTTGTCGCACCAAGCCTCGTGAAATGCGCACAGGTATTGGTATCCTGACTCTTGTACAGTCCAGCTCACGGCGACAGTGCGCCAATTATTTTTTGATACACGGCGATTACGCGGTGCTCCACCATCGAGCTGCTGGCTGATCACCCCACTTGGGTGCCGTACCGTGTAACCAGCCTGCCTCACACATTTAAGTAGAATGTTCATGTAGTCCTCGAATTTCAGGCATTAAAAAACCACCCGAAGGTGGCTTTTGCTTGTTTAGACTGGTTTTAACGTCGTGGCTTCATTTCGTACTGCTGCTTCATCCCTTTATTCAATTCAGAGTTCGGTCGACCGATCTGGTCACCAAATTCACGGCGCACATCCTCAATCGTCACATACGTTTTGCCATCCCGCTGCTCTGTTCGGGCGGACATGCCGGGAGGCGTGTTGATGATGATTTGGGGTTGTTGATTTTTTGATTGATCAAGAAATCTAGTAAAATCAGAGTTTTGCTGTGGATTTAAAACACGTTCCCCCTTATCAAGCAACCATGTACCTTCACGCGGTACGTTCGCAATACCATCGTGAGCCATACCGGTTAAGCTTGTTTTCTTGATACTTGCAGCTTGAGCCACTTGTGCTGCTGCCGCTGCTGCACCCATAACTGGCGCCATATATGGGCCAACGTATGGAATGCCAACCACGGCGTTATATGCTTTTGAATATGACTCGGGGATGGCCATCATTGCTTTGGCAACTGCAAAACCTTTTTCTAAAGCAAACATGGTTTTGTAAGCAGTCGACTGCTCACCCATCATGTCACCGAACAGCCCCGCCCACGTACCTAGCGTTTCTTGTGCTGAGCCAAGACCCAGCTGTGCTTTAGCAAGATGATAATCGCGCTCACTATCAAGAAGTTTCTGCTGATACTCTTCTTGTGTAATGAGTTGCCATTCCCACGCCGCTTGAATTGCCTCCTCGCGGCGTGAACGCTCTTCATCTGCAGCAGTATCAACACCAGTTTCACTTTGATAGCTCATCCAGACGTCGCGCTTTACAGCATCATTGTCCAGATCTTCGGTTTTATACGAAGCAGAGATAAGCATGTCTCGAACAGTCGGATCGTTAGTATGTGTTAATGCGATCTGTTGTCGCTCAAACTCATACTTTGATGCAATCAGTTGAATAGCAGTCAAGTACCGAGACTGCGCATCGTTGATCAACATCTCTTCTTCAAGCTTGTGCCAAGCCATTGCTTGCTTAAATTGCCCGCTAAGCGACTGCATTCGTTGCTCTCGCTGCAAGTCAGTCAGTCTTGCATCCGCTTTAACTTCCTGCTCTCGAATATTAAATGAGTATCTAAGTTTTTGCTCTTCACTCAATCTGTGCTCAACAGCCTCATAAGCGAATTGCATTTCATTGAGTTTTGAGACTTGCTCGTGTTTATTCTTCGCAATTACAACATACTCTTCCAAGCCGTGTTTTCTGAGATTAATAATCTCATTTTGCAAAGTGATCTCTCGTTGAGCTATCTCATCCGAGTATTGAAAAATAAGCTGTTTACGTTCGCTCTCTAATTTTTCAGCAGCACGCAGCAGTTGTTTTGAATTATCCCTCTCTTTTTTTGGCTTAGCGGATTTTTGACTTTGCGCTATGTTGTATTCAACTTTTGCGAGTTCTTTTTTTGCTTGCAATTCGCCCGCCAAAAGAACCAAAGTCCCAGTCGATAGCGCCTTGTTCTGCCCCAAAATACCCTCTGCGACTTTTGCTTGAACAACCAAGTCGGCCGTAGCGCTCGTCAACCCACTTCGAAGCATGGCGGTTTTTTCTTGAGCGCGAAGCGTTGAGTTGATAAGCGAGTTTGCAAATTTCTCTTGCGCTTCTGCAGCATCCTGCGCAGCAGCAGCATTTCTAACCAACTCATTAGAGTTGTTAGCAATTTTAGGGGAGGCATTATTTGCTTCATGACCCGCCAACTTAACCTTTTCACCGAGATGACCAAGTGCTTCTGATGTTTTTAAAGCAGCATCTTTATTGACATTGTACTGTCCCGCATCTCGTACAAGTGCTTTATAAAGATCAGTTGGGATTGGCATCTTGTTGAGTTTATCGATAGCGTCTGCGTAACTTAATGTCCCAGCCCTCAACTTGTTTGAAATCTCTACAACTTCACGATCTTGCTTCATTGCGTTTTGGATTGCGATCATTCGCGACCCAACCGCCAACTCAGATTTTCTAAGCGCTTTATTTTGCTCTTCAAAAGCCTCCGTTAGATCATCAACAGTGGATTTCTTTTGAACCCCTTGCAACTCCCGTAATTCTTTAGCAGTTTTATTTGCAATAGCGGCTTGCTCTTCGAGCTTTTTATTTGCTTCTTCGGTGCTGTTTTTCATGGCAATGTAGCCAGCAGCCACAGCGCCTGCGGTCAGAACCAGACCAACCGGACCAGTCATAAATGCAAGAGCGCCTTTTGCCGCCGCACCAAGCATCAAAAGCGATGTGCTTGTTCCTGTTGCTTGGGCTGACATTCTGGCTAACGCCATTTGATAGCGCACTGATTCGACTGTACCAGTTGCGAATGATCCAGATGCCGCAATAGCGGCTGGGGTTAGTTTGAGTGCAAATACAGTTGCCGCAGCTGTAGCACCGATCGCGAGCCCTTTCATGTTCTCGGCAATAATGCCGAGGCCAGCGGCCATTTTGTTTGTAATGCCGTATGTAAGGTTAATCTCCCCAAGCATCGTAGACCATGCGTTTTTGACGCTCATCATGCCGTCAGCAAGCGAGTTCTCCATTTCGTTTGCAAGTCGTTCGCTATTTTCGCGACTTTGATCAAATGCGACTTTTAACTGATCAGCGGTGAATTCGCCAGCATTACCCATTGTCAAAATTTTATCTTTAGACAAGTCTAGGCTTGCTGATAAATCATCGATAACTGTCGGAATTGCTGAAAGCATGCTGCGGAATGAATCGCCGGATACCTTTCCGCTGTACACGCTTTTCATAAATGCATCTGTTGCAGACTTGGCTTTATCAGCAGCTGTAGCATTATGTGTAAATGAAAATGAAAGACTGTCTGTAATTCTCAGTGCTTGCTCTGTAGTTGCCCCGTATGCCTTGAGAGCACCACCAACATCTAGATAGACCTGTTGCGCCTCTTGCAGACTTCGATATGTAGTATTTGCAGTTTCAAGTAGGTGTTTTTGAACCTGGTCGTACTCCTGCTGACTTGTTGTTGCGTTACGGATCTGTGCCGCCATCTGAGTGTAAGCATCTGCTGTTTCAATCACGCTATTGACTGTTATGCCCGCAATAGCTACCGCCCCCAAGTTTTTAATCATGCCAATAGCGGAACCAAGACTCGCCTCGATACGCTGCGACTCTCTTACCGCTGCATCGCCAGCTTGACGCATTGGCTCCGTAAATGCAGCAGTTCTGGCCACCAAATCTAATGTTAAACGACCTAAACCAGCCATATTTACTTTCCTTTAGGCAATAAAAAACCGCCGAAAGGCGGTTTTAAGTGGTGTTTGTTTGATTAGAGGTTTCTGTACTTTTCAAGCATATCGTTGTATTTTTGATTAAAGTTGCTCAGATCAACCTCCCCATCTGCATTATAGTTGTAGGGCCATTCGACATATCTTGTATAAGCAACCTTTCCGCTTCTGAGTTGGTTAATAACCTTTTGGGGGGATTGGCTCACTCCCTCATCACCACGGATCGTTTGATTGCCATCAACCTTTATAGCACTCTGCGATCTTGGGTAGTGGTTGCGGCCCACATATACGTGTTGCCCCCCATTAATTAGTGCAACCATGAGACTGCCCGAGCTCATAGTGCAACTCTTGGAGCCATTAAAATTATCTTTTTTGCAATAAAATGACCAATCATCTGGGGCACTCATGTTTAACTTAATTGGTGGTGCTTGACTCAACTCACCACCGTCGCCCTGTGAGTATGGGCCTTGGGAGAGTGTCTGAGTAAGCACATCCAGCCTATCTGATGCCTGGCTTTGTATTTGTGCAATTAAAATAAACAGCACTAAATAGAGTAGTTTTCTCACAACAGACCCCTTCTTAAATTCAATACAAGATACTAATTTTAAGAGTGAAAAGAAACTAGCCTAACGGCCAGCCTCTTTTCTTCTTCGAATTTTTTTACGCTCTTCTTCAAAAGTCAAAACAATTTTTTCCTCGTGAGGCATAAAGTTTAAGGCATCGACTTCGATCCCTTCCTCTACCCTACCCCGAACAAACCAAGCGATCCAGTTTCCCATCGCTTGCTCAATTCTTCGCCCCACAAAAAGCGAACCGCGTTTTTTTCGAAAAGCTTTCCAGCGGTTGTATTCAGGAAGGCTTAAGTTGCGCTTGGCTTCCGCAATGGTTTTTCCACCGATCCCGCAACTGACGAGTTCGTGCCAGAATTCTTCATCTTCGTCAAAATCCAGTTCTTTCCCGAAAAATCACAAACCTCATCGGCGACGGCGTACATAGCGTTTAGAACTTCAGGGGTTATTTCTGTTGCGGTTTCTTCAATCTTAGAAAAAAATTGTTTATTTTCTTCTTCATAAATAGTGCCGAAAACAAGTGCGCGAGAAAGCTGGCCAACAGTGATGTTTTCGCCAAACACTTCCGCGAATTTCGAAAATTCGTCTTGTGATGGAATTCGAACCAAAATTTCGCCCGAAGCCTCCTCGCCGTCTTTATCGCGATACTTAATAGTTTTCTCAACAAATGTGCCAATACCTGTTGATGCTTTAATACCTTTTGAGCTCAACTTTGCCATTATTCCTGCTCCTCCCCTTTGTATGTATCAAGTGCTTCGCTTTGTCGTTTCATTGTGATCGTGTGTCCGACAAGTGAATCTTTTTCGAATTTTGGCGATGTTTTTCGAAGCGCAACTTTATCGCAATATGTCCACGAGCGAGTGTTTGGCATGGTGACCTTGTCACCTGAGATAGCTGGTACGCCCTCACCATCCGACCATCCTGAGTAGATCCCAATAACCTCCTTTGCAGCGGCCAGCTTCATGATCAGCATGTGTGTTTTGTTTCGAGAATCAATATTGATTCCTATACTTCCCGTTCCCGGTGTGCTTAACCCCCACTCTGACGTTGCTGTGTCCGGTTCATCCAAACACGTACTATCAATCTCAGTTGCACTATCTTCACCATAATCCAGTGAGGTAAAGCACTTAATCTGTGTGAGCGTTGGCTCCGTCCCGTGTAAAATCCACGTTTCTGTGCCTTGAACCAATACGCCTTTATTTGTAGCCATGAGTAATCACTCCTTATTTTTGGCAATAAAAAAGCACCCGAATTGGGTGCCTTGGTCTGACTGGTTTTTAATATCAGTCTTTGTCGTTAATTTTGTCTTGAATGGATTTCTCTAACGCAGCCACAGCGCTTGATGCACTGTCTCCGTATTCAAATAATTTGGCATTATTAGTTATAAAATCGACAGCCGCGCTAGCATCTGTGTCACCAGCGTCAAGATCATCAAACGCATCGGACAAACTTGATCCGCTATCACAGCAACCATCAACAGCTGCAGCAATCCAGTTTTTCTTACTACTTGAATATCTTAGCCAGCCAACATATATCTTGTACCGCATGCCCATTTCTTCACTATTCCAAGCCATTCAAATCACCCTTTGAAACTCACAGCAGTGAATCATATCACCGACCCGCCCACCAGTTCATATCCCAGCCGCGGCCGTGCAACGTAGTCTGCGGATCTCGGTTGTCAGGGTGTTTCCCTGTGTAGAAAAGATCGTTCGATTCCAGCGCTTTACTTGCAATAAATCTTAATGATTCAGCTTCTGGGATATTCGTATGCCAGATCACAAACTGATATGAGTCGTGATCAGCTTGCGATCCACAATCGATTGTGTTTTCAGGACTTGAGCCAATGCCTTGCCAAACCAAATACGGCGTTTTAGCTTTAAGCGGTGCTTCATGTGCATAGATTCGATCGCCGAGCTTTTCAAACAAGACTTCATTTTCACGCAATATTTTATAAATTTGCGGTGTCATATTTTCGCCAACTCCTCATCCAAGCCTTGTCCGAATATTTCAGTGAACCGCTTCGTCACCGCATCAATGTTATTGGCCATAGCAGGACGCATGAACGGTGTCGCTGCCCGGTGTGCGGTTGGGAACTCAATGTAGCGCCAGTGACGAGTATCGCCACCACTCATCCCCGAAGTATCTTTCGAGTGTTGGTTCTGCCCTGCACCGCCGCGTACACCCACGCGAAGCACAACATCACCACGATTTCGCGACTTTCCGCCACGTACCGCGATATTTTTAAAGATACGCTCACGGGTTTCAGGGTCATCAAGCGCTTGCGCATTTGCACGCGCTGCATCACGAACGATGTTGATTGCTTGTCGCCCAGCTTTACGCGCAAGTTTCTTTGCTGTGCGCTCATCTGCAAGCGCTTTCATTTTGCGATTGAGTTCTTCAGCGCCCGTAAATTTGACTTGCATCAATCACCCCCAAACTTCTCAACACCCTCACTCAAAAGAAACGTCACATATTCAAGCCCGCTTTGATTGTCAGCGAGAGGCGGCGAATCGATTGCATAGATATATCCGCGATGAATGACCCGCATTTCAGTTGTAATGTCAGTGCGATACCGAATTTTCATTCGTGCAACTGTTTGAGCTTGAGCAGCTTGTGCGGCAAGCAGATCTTTCGCTGAAAGCGGTGATACTTTTGCCCACAGCTTAATGTGATCTGCCCACGTCTCGCCAATGTCATAGCCGTTTTCATCGCGTCCAGAGGTTTTTTTCTGAATTGTGATGCGGTGTCTTAAATCACTGGATCGCATATTTCATCCCTGTAATAAAACCAATAATAAATATCACTGCGACTAATGGGAATAAAACAATACCGATCGGTATGTAGTCGTCAGAATCACCGCCGCTAGTATCTTCACTTTGTGGGGGTTGAACATATTCAGGTATTGAACTTTTACTCATGCATCACCTCACGGCTTCTTCATAATTACACAGCCGTTGGTTTGCGATATGGGTAAAGCAAGGCCTGCACCTGCACTGGCAAAAAGTTGCCGTTTACCGGTGCTTCTTTTTCCGCATTTCGATGCAAGTCGAAGTACCCAATCAACATCAGAGCTGCTCGCTGAATTGCACGAGGATATTCGCCTTCAAATGTGTCAGTAATATAGTTTTGAATTACAGACTCTGCAGAATCAATAGCATCTTGTATTGATACATCATTACTATCATCGTCATAGCGCAAGTGCTGTTTTGCCATTTCAAGTGAAACAATACTCATCACTTAGCCCCCTTAACACAAAGCTTGAAGCTTTCATGATCAAATTCGCCTGAATGCGCCTTTCCACAGTGCCACAAGCTACCTTTATGGGTTACAAACTGACCCACTCGATATTGTTCTGAGTGTTTAAAAGAACCTCGATACAAAGAATCAAAAGACTTATTACCATCTGGTATTACAGGATTGTCCGACCTACCAAAAGGATCATCTTTTTGGTCGCGCTTAGATAATGCTTCAAGTGAGTAGTTCTGTTGCTGCATATAGACTGTATCACCACCATCAAGCGGCTTTAGACCAATCTTGGATCGTGCTTCGTTTGGAGTCATGATTGCCGCACCCACACCATCCTTAAGTCGTGTCATTTGCGATGCAGAATCCATCCTGATCAAGGTTTCTAGATCAAAGAATGCTTCTACACGGTACGATTTCAAATCCAGCCCATCATCGAGTAGATTCTCACGACTCTCAACCAAAGACTGCAAACAATCCGAATAATAAATCTCATTAAGATCTGCAATCTTCTGACCTGCTGGAATAGAGCCAATACCAATCTTAAAAGCTGGCACATGGAAAACTGAACACACAATCTCAGCAGACATCTTAAGTTGCTCAAGCATTTGTGAGTCTGAAGCAGTCATGCCAATTGTTTGGTACTGCATACCATCACCAATGACGGCAGTTCGACCAGCATTAATACCTGAGTAGTTGGCATTCCAAGTAGCCCCTACTTCCTGAGCCTTTTCTTTTGTAATTGGACCAGGTGCAACAAGAATCCCCCCCGGTCTACTTGCATTACCGAAAAATGAGGATGAATGCTTTTGAATATTTAACCCCATACCTGCAGCAAGACCGCAAGCCATCACGGGCGTTAACCCAACCAAGGGGTGATAAAAACAGTTGATCCGATCATGAATAATCTCGGATGCTGGCACAATCTCAGACTCAATTTGGCTTAGTTTGTCTGTACTGAGTTGATAGAACACTTGTCCATCATCACTCACCAGTGGTGTTACTTGATCAGGGTTAAGAATAACCATCCTTTCAATTTCACCACGTACATTACGAGCCTTAAAGGCATAGGCATTTCCACGCAACAATAATGATGCGGTCCAACACTCATTGAACTGCTGCCATGTTTGAAAGTTATTGGGCTTTCTAATGACATTTAGTGCTTTTGGCACATCAACATCGACCAAAACACCATCTTGCAAACGCTTCAGTAAGATTGGCATCTTGCCAATATCTTTGGAGATTAAACTTACACAGGAAAATACAGCATAAAATGCCGTAATATCTTCGCGCTTTAACTCCTTATTCTGCTGCCACGCACCTGAAAAAGGCTCATGAACAAACAAAGATCTCCAACCACCTGACATACTGGTATTAACAGATGAAAGTGATTTTTCTATTACGCCTGAAATGACAGACGGTAGTGGTATTTTACGAACTAGTCTGTCAATCATGCTCATAGTTATTCATCCTGATGCGCTTGCTCGTTTTTCGGTTTACGTGGTGCTGCTTTCTTTGGCTCAGTAAATATTTCAGCCAGTCCAAGCTTCACAAGCACGCTGGCTTGCACATCCTGAATCTCTTTAACATCACCAACTTTTGAATCGTGTGTATCTTTTAAATATTTAATTTTCATAACTGTTCCCATAGCTAAACAATTTTGATGCTTAGATATGAAAACAGCCCCAGATTGAGGGGCTGTTTTAATTAACCAGTACCGATTAAGGTGTTGAGTAATCAATCCACTGTGCTGCAATTGGGCGACGTTTTGCCCACGTTATAAAGTTTTCAACACGCACTGCAATTTTGTTTTCTTGCCACAAATAAATCATAGTGCCATCTTCATTTTCAAGCGTTGCCTGATCTGAGTATGAAACATCAACGCCACCCTCTTTAGCTAATAGCAATTCAGTGGTTTTGATTAAGATGATTTTGTCACCAACAGTCTGTGATGTAATTACTGGCAGACCGTTCAATTGCTTTGCTTGGCTACGCATTTCTGGATACAAGTAACGGCCAAGTGGGTCACGCAAATTACCCATGCGCGATGCACGGGTTTCAGACATTAAGTAGAACGAACCATCAAGGGATAAATTTGCTTCTAAGAACTTATCTGTCAAATCCTGCAAGTCTTTGTCGTATGCTTCTGCATCCGATCCAGTTGCTTTAATTGCAGTAACACCATGAAGCATCCCAACAGGAATAACATCAGTTCCAGCTTGTGCACCAATAAATGTTTCATCAATCAAGATCTGACCAGCTTCAATCAAGTCATCACGTACCAAGGCATCAACCGATGGATCTGATCGACGCATAAGCTCTTCAGTGAAAACAGTAATTGCTGCTAATTTGTGGTGGTCTATTTTAATGTCTCCAAACTCAGGATTTGTTAAGGGTTTCTTCGCACCCTCACCAACCCATCGAGCTTTACCACGCTTTGTTTTTGAAGGAATGACTGTATCAAATGGAACAGGACGCATACCTGTTAATTTATCGAAGATTGTTGCAGCTTGAAGCATATTGACAAACTCGCCAACAAGTCGATTTTCATGCACAAGTGCAGCAGCAAAATTTACATCTGTAGTTGTACCAACAGTGGCCTTTTGCACCAAGTCATTAACTTCATCACTAAAGCCCATTTGTTTAGCCATATCAATAGCACTAACATAATGGCCTTGCTTTGCAGCCAATTGAGAGCAGATTTTCGCACGTGCAAATTGGGCAAAGCCAATGCCTTTTGCTAATGGCACGATAGTAACTGCAGGCGTGTCTTGTGCTGGATTTGGATCACCTTTGGCTGAGTTGGCTGCTTCCGCTTCACTGCCACCAGCAACAGGTGTTGCGTTTTTTGCAGCAAGATCGATAGCAGCAATTTGTTTTTTGACGCGCTCAATATTCTTTTCAATCGCTTCAATTTCTTTTTCAACGGTCTGAATTGATGCTTCAGTTTCTTCGTCTGGAGTTTCATTAGCATCTAATGATTTGGTAATGTGACCTTGTAACTCAAGGTTTTTAGCAGCCAAAGCATCAAGAAGTTGTTTTAAATACTTGTTCATTAAATTTTCACTCCACCCTTAGTTGGGCTATTAAGTTTTACGACTACGTGTTTTTGTTCAGATGAATCGCCATCTGGAACGGTCTGAGGTTTTTCGCCCAACGCGGCTTTGTGTTCCTCAAATGCTTTTTTAAAATCTGTTCCGCTATCGCGGTTGCATGGGATGGTTACTAGGCTAAGCTCATACCATTCCCATTCATCAAACTGGATGCCGCCACCTTTAAGCATGATCGCTAGATCCCAGTCTGGAAGAAATCCAACAGATAGGCCTTTAACTAATCCATATTTGAGAGATTGATATGCCTCATCTACACGCTGTTTTAAGAGACCCTCTTCTTTAATCTCTGGAATGTGTAACGTTACTTCAATGCCTTTTTCAGTTACCTTTGCCTCAACCACATGGCCGATTGGTTGGCGCATGTCGTGGTGAAATAACAGCGGCATTGGTAATTCAAACTTGGCACCTTTAGGGATCATGATGTCTTTTGATCGATCTTGATTTGGTGTGCTGGCCACCCCTTTAAATGTTCGTTTTTCTTCATCTACGCTTTTGATTTCAAAAGAGCCAAATGATTTATGCAGAGCAGTCATAGCCCCTCCAAAATGCAAAAACCCGCCGAAGCGGGTCATTAATTAAGTTTATTTAAACAAAGAAGACGTTATGTTCTTTCTGTGCCGGCTCAGGATTCATCGACATGATCGCAACCGCGTTAAACATCGCGATCACTGGGTCGATCTTGCCTTTGCCAGATTCTTGTTTAGTGATCATCAGCGCATTGCCCGCCATTTTGCCCTTGGCGTTACTCACTGCCCATTTTACAAGGCCCTGCTTGGCCGGTACGAACGTGCCCTCTGCGAGTTTGCGCTCTGTTGTGATTGCATACCCCGAAAGCATGTAGCCTTGCGGAATCGCAAGCATTGCATCTTGCGGGATGCCGGCTGCAAGTAGTCCATCAAGTAGCGAGGGCATGCCGAGTTTATCTAAGCCAAAGCCCTGTTCGGGCATCTTGCCAGTGTCGAAAATCTTCTTAGCGATAACACCCGCTTGTGCAACGTCTTCCCCAATACTTTCAACAATGACCAATTCGCCCGCTTTCTCGAAGTCTTCCATTCGTTGCTTGTTTTCTTTACGACGTTCAAGCGCAATCGGATGCAGCCAAGACATCGACCAACCAATCGGCCATGTGGTTGAGGCAA